>SMTZ1_10000462_pt1 | contig 113067 bp, 122 predicted proteins | sample DeeMarSWOR136_30_FD_25667 | JGI IMG/M metagenome (IMG submission 25667) | reverse complement strand
ATTGTTCCAGCAATCCCGGAGATTTGTACCTCTGGTGAAACTCTCGATGAGGCACGGGATATGGCGAGAGATGCTATCCGCTGCTTTATCGAAAGCGCTTCGGAAACTGGCGAGCGCATTCCAAAGGATATTGAACCCACCAAGGAACAGATTGTGGTGAATCTTTAATCGATGTCTCCCCCTCTCCCTATTCTCAAACCAAAACAGGTCTTGCGAGCACTTGAGCGTGCTGGTTACTATATTCACCACCAAACTGGTAGTCATGCTAGACTCTTCCACAAAAATCGGCCAGAATTACGAGTGACTATACCTATCCACTCTAAGGATTTACCGGCTGCAACCCTCCATAGAATCCTTAAACAAGCTAACCTTTCCATTGAAGAGTTTGAGAAATTCCTATAGTGTTGAGTGTTGTAGAAAAACAAGTGTTTAGTGTTCAGTGTTGAAGAAAAGATCAGTTTTGCAGTGCTGCAGTCATGCGGTTGGGGAGATAAACTTTTAGATCAATTTCCTGCAGAACTACAACGCTAGCGCTTGAGCCCAGAAGGCGGGTTTCTGGAACGAAGTAGTGCGTAAACGCTCATTTGCCGTGAAGCGAACTTTAGAATGGTTGAAAAAATCTTTTGAGCAGCGAAGAGCGACCTTTTAAAACTCTGACATGGGCGCGGGGACATGATGCGCCACAATTAGTGCCGTGGGTAAACTTAGCCTCATATGACCGATCCCGCGTATATCATCCGAAAATATCGTCCCGAGGATTTCGATATGTTGGTCCAGCTGGTGGCTGACGTCGGGAAAAGAAGGTGGAGCTCTTTTTCCGTCTCGCCGCAGGACGTGATCGAAAGCCTGGGTCGTCCACAGCATTTTCCCGAAGACAACTTGTTTGTTGCTGAAAAAGCCGGAGATATCGTCGGCTACGTAGACGTTACACCAGAGCTGAACATCGGGCGAGTTGTGTTCAGTTGCCTCGTACACCTAAAATATCGCGAAAACTTTGTTACGACGAAACTCATTGAACGCGCCATAGAGCGTGCGAGAGAGCTTAAGGGGAAAAGAGTCCACGTAAATATTTCACAGGATAACGTGACCGGGCGGAAACTGTTCACGAAAATGGGTTTTAGATTCATCCGTCGTTTCCTCGAATTGAGGCTTGATCTTTCCGAAGTTCATGTGCATAAAATTGAAAGGATTAGCCCCCGGTACCGCCACATGAAAGGCGGTGAGGAGGAAAAACTGGTTCACATTCAAAATCGTTCTTTCGCCGATACCTGGGGGTTCAATCCCAACACTGTAGAAGAAATAGCTTACCGTATCGGCCTTCCCAACTGTTCCCCAAAGGATATTGTCTTCGCCTTCGATGGGGATAATGTCATCGGTTATTGCTGGACGAGGATTTACGGTGAAGAAGACAATCTCCCAAGAACCGTTAAAGGTCGTATCTACATGCTCGGCGTGGATCCGGATCACCGGAGCAAGGGGATAGGCAAGGAGGTGCTTCTAGCTGGATTGTCCTATTTGAAAAGCAAGGGTCTCAGCATTGTTGAATTGACGGTGGACGGCAAGAATAAGGAAGCCCATGTTCTTTATCGATCTGCGGGATTCAAGGTTCGAACAAGGAGTTTATGGTATGAAAAGGTGCTGGATTAAACCTACCCTTTGAGTGAATAAGTGACAAATCCTAAATCGACTCGGCCGAGCCTTCGACGCGAGCCTTTCGGCATGAGCGACTCGACATGAGCTCGTCGACTTGTCTCAAGGCCGAACTGCTCAGGCCCCGAGCCAGTCGAGGGGGGCTTCGAGTGAGCCTCAGCCAAACTCCTCGTCGCGGGCTGAAGCACTAAATACTAAACAAATTCGGCTCATCTACAAAAAAGTTGGTGGTCATAGAAGGATTCAAGGGTTCAAGGATTTAAGTGAAATGATTAAAAATTACAAAGAGTTGAAGGTTTGGCAGAAGTCTTATCAATTATGTTTAGAAGTCTATAGAGTTACAAAAGGATTTCCAAAAGAAGCATTATATGGTCTGACATCACAGATGAGAAGAGCAGCAATGTCTATCCCTTGTAGTATAGCAGAAGGATATGGAAGAAAAACGACTCCAGAATACATCAGGTTTTTATATATAGCTTATGGCTCAACTTGTGAATTAGAGACACAGACGTTATTAGCCGGTGATTTGGGCTACATTAAGAATGATAGAATATTTGGACTTCAGAGTGATATAGGAGAGGTTGAAAGGATGCTCAAAGCACTAATAAAATCTTTAGAAAATAAACATTTGGATCCTTGAATCCTCGAATCCTTGACCCCTTTCTTCCAACTAATTGGGATAAGACCCAGAAATATCTATGTCGTCACATATAGCATGCCCCCCTGGCGTAATTCCCCAGCACTTCCCCGTATTCGTTCACTATTGCATCAGCGATGTTTGACCAACTGAACCCGGTTACCGATGCTCGGATAGATTGAGGAGATTCGGGCTTTTCACTGGACATTGAAAGAAGCAGAGCGATCTTATCCGCAAGGCGACGAGGGGCATTATCTATCACCATGTATCCCGTTTTACCATTTTGAATAACGTTTTCGACACAGCCTACCTTAGTGGCTACTACCGGGGTTCCGCAAGCCAAGGATTCCAAAGCCACCAGGCCGAAGCTTTCATAATACGATGAGACAACACACAGATCGGCAGCGCTGTAGAAATAAGGCAACATCTCCTGCTTCACCAAGCCATAAAATGCTACTGAATCACCGATCCGCAAGCTCTGTGACAGGCTCTTTAACCTTTCCAATTCGGGCCGGCTCTGTGCATCCCCACCGATTACAACCAGCTTAAGCCTTTGATTTTCCAGGTAAGTCATTGCCCTCAATAAATTATCTATGCCCTTGAGCGGATCGATACGTCCTACAAAGAGGATGATCTCTTCGCCGTCGAACCCGAGATGGCACAGTGCAATAGCCTTATCAATGGGCCTGAATAGATCCAAATTCACACCACAGGGGACGACGCTAATACTCCCCGGGGAAGCACCATAATAGTCACTGAGGGCCTCTTTTTCCTTATCGGTGGAGGCAATAATACGATGGCAACCCTTGACCAGCTCTTTCTCCGTGTTGAGGCGAAGCTCTGGTTCAGGCTCGCCTATGGCGATTGCGTTCTTGACCGCACCTACTGTATGGAACATGGTAATATGTGGAATATTCCACCGTCGCTGTATCCATTTCCCAGCCCAGGCCGAGAGCCAGTAGTGGCTATGTATCAAGTCATATTGAATCCCGTTATGTTTCCTGAAATTTTCCAGATCAGATGCGAAGTCAGCGAGATGCGGATATATTGCCAGCTTGTGTATTTCCTCACCTTCTCCTGCCTTGAGGTGGATAATTCGGGCATTTCGACCAAATTCTACGATCTGATCGTGTACCGACTCATGAGCACGGGTATAAATGTCCACCAGATGTCCTCGCCTCCCGAGTTCACGGGCAAGCTCTCGGATGTAGACATTCATGCCACCGGTGTTTTCCCCCCCCAGCTTTCCCAATGGGCAACTGTGAACACTCAGCATGGCTATCTTCATCGTACGTTTCGCCTCCAGATTCCCCTTTTGCCTCCCCAAGAACGTGATGGAACCGTTGTGGTCGTGCTCATTTTAGCACTATCTGACAACTGTGAAGGGGAATTTCCTTGCCTCCTAAGTGATATTTGTAATTCTCGGCTCCTTTAAGAAAGTCAAATGTTCTCCTGCCTCTCTCGATGCTTTCTTTGATTGAGAAGATTTTGGAGATTACCCCTACGCTTAAGGAGCCGTATTGGGGATGGTAACCGCTATTATAGAGGTACACTCTATTATTATAATCAAAACACATCACTGCGGCTATGGGTATTGCCTCGAGCTCCAAGATTCCAAGCCTAAGGAGTCTTGCTTGAGCCATAGCCTTTGCCAACGACCTGAAGAAGGACTCCCTCCGGGGAGTCATATAGAATACCTTCTCCGCCTTGCCTTGCCGAAAGAGCTTAAAGAAAATGTCGAGGGCACCCGGAACATCCCGGGTATCCTCAACAACGCGGTATTTTACCTCCCCTGCTTCTTGCATTCTCCTTAATTTGCGCCTCACTTCATGCCGCTGCTTCTGGCTGAGCATCCCCAAATATTCCTCCCACGTAGGAGGTAAATCCAGTTCCAGAGAGACATCCTCCACCGCGCAAGAGACTTCATATCCCCTTTCCCGGGCAATGCTCACAAGATGCGTGAATACTGTAGAATCGGGTCGTAACGGCCTCAAGTTTAGGAGGCCAAGGCCCTTGCCGTTCAAATCGTCGAGGAGGATATTGAAAAAATCATGCTCTCTCCCTGGAACAACGATGAAGTCCAAATAGTCACAAACATCGTCGCTACCGATGAAGAAAGCCCCTTCATTTCCGAAGAGAAGGGGAGCTATGCCGATAACAGCACCCCTTTCTCTGACGGCGCACAGATAGAGATCCCCCTTTGCCCCAAACTCCTTCCACCAGATTTCCAGCCAGGAAGGCAAAACGAAGATGGGCTCCCACCTTAAAGGGTAGGAAGGCTTGAGCCAATAAGAAATGAGGTTTTCAAAAGTCTCCGCAGTAATCATAAAATCCGGCTTCGACCCCATACCTGAGCTATAACCCGTCGAAAATGGTGATGGTATGTCCGATTTTTCGACAACTACCGCATCGAAGGGGATTTAGTCAATAGAATAAACCAGTTCCTGAGTTCTTGTGGTTTGTCTGGTTTATCTGGTCTATTTCGTTTGTTTGGATTCCATTGTCCCTGAGCAAAAATTCATCCTTCAAACCGCAGCATCCAAACTCGACTGCAAGGGGTACCCAGCCTCCTCACCCTCGAATGTTACCCCACTTCTCCAATGGAATTTCATCGCCCCGGATAAATATTATCCCAATGAGGTAAAGATTTTCATCCTTTGATGGAAAATTGGCACAAAAAATGCAGTAAGACCCTTTGGGTGGGGAACCCTAAATTCCCATGAAAACAACGTTAATCAAAATTCTCTACATCCCATGGGTTCTTCTTCTTTTTGTGATTGCCGCTATTTTGACCCTTTTGGAGCTCGTTTTAGGCATAGGGGAGAAATGCTCCATTGGCTCTCAATAATGGTCGAGAATGGGCAGTGTTCCAGCCATTGATAGGAGATATTCGACAAAGTAAGGAGGACTCCCATGTTAGCCAGAGACACTCATAACCGGCGGGAGATGAGAAGATGTTTGAAATGTAATCGTTCCTTTCTCTCCAGACATCGGTTTAACAAGTTGTGCGAAAATTGTGCGAAGCAAAACGCCAATGTAAATTTCGGAGAGTATGTTTTAAATGTTGGGTTTTCATCCCGAAGGTCCCTCGATGAGCTGGAATAGTCTGGATCCCTACGGTCCGCCATAAAAGACGGAGCTCGTATAGGCTCCGTTTTTTTATTCGTTCGTTGAGGAATCGTCCCCTGTCATGATTTTTGCCCCTAGGGTGCTCACCACCATCGATGGCATGTCCGATCACGACCTTGACATTTACCCTTCTGGTGCTTAAGTTTTGATAAATGGCGTGGATTAAGGTAAAAGGACGACATGGAGGTTGCCCTTGGCGGATTTCCATGGCAATTCCATTGAGGGGTACGAGCAATTTGAGGCCACTTCCCTCTATTGCTCCCATTGCAGGGAGGCAGTTCCCGTAAGAAAAAAGTTACTTCTGATTTTGCCAGAGGGGGATGAGTATGAATACCTCTGTACCCGTTGCGGATCATCCGTTGGGATTAAACTGGAAAAGGGGAAGGAAGAGGTTAAGGTTCTTGTTAAGCCATAGTGAATTATATGTGGTGAATCATTCTTGACGGCTTCGTAAAAAGTCCATCTGCCATTCGACAGGCTCATGGCCCTGAGTAAAGCCGAAGGGCCGTTCGACAGGCTCATGGCCCTGAGCAAAGCCGAAGGGCGGCGTTGCGCTTGATCTTTAGTCACTGCGGCGTACTGGTAAGTGCGCCTCATTCCTAAAGATTTGCACGCCTTGCATCTGGAGCTTTTTACTGTGCCGTCTGATTTATGACTTTTTACGAGACCATCATTCCTGGCTCCCGAGGATCTGCTGAAAGTAATCGTATAAGATATGAAAATTATCTTCATCAACTCCCAAAAAGGTAATCCCCACATTGAATTTTCCACCGACAGAGGGTTCGCAACGGATCACCTTCCCCCGGGCGTTAAATAGTTTCTCGCGTATGGCCACCGTCAGGTCCAATACCTCGTTCACCGGGATCGTGGAGTATGTTTGAATCCTCAGTCCATCGGGGCTAATGTCGACGGTTTTTACCTTCTCCTCTTCACATTGCCTCCCTTCTTCATCAAATCGGATATAGGAGGCTAAGTGTGAGCAGTTAAACCGTAGAAACCTTCTCCGATCTTTAGTGATAAATATGGCCATCATTCCCCCTACTTTGAAATGCTCCTGAAGTTCTCGCCCTCCCTCTGGGACTTCACCCACTGAATCAGTTCCCTTCGATTGAATAGCCTTTTTCCCCCTATCTTATAGGAGGGAACCATTCCTTTTCCGATTATCCTGTATAAGGTCACGCGACTCACCCGGATTAACTCACATGCTTCCCTGACTGTTAGATAAATCTTTTCTTTCATTTTGTTTCAATTAGATAAATATTATTCTTTTTTATATCAAATTATATCAATTTGTCAAGTAAAAAATCAAAATTCCGCAAAAGGTCGCTCTTCGCTGCTCAAAATATTTTTTCGACCATTCTAGAGTTCGCTTCACTGCAACTCCAAAACGCGCCCTTTGGGCTTAGACATTGGATTTGCGGCCGTTCCGCTTCACTAAGAATGGTTACCGAAAAAATCTTGATTCGCACTCAGAGCTTCCTTTTCCAGTTTTTGGGAGATCAGTTTCTTAGGTCTCTGGAGAACACCGTTGTTCCTAAGGGTAGTCAGGGGGGAAAGCATGTCTTTTCATGGCAATTTTTGACATTCTCTTTACCAATAATCGTCACTTCCCTTCTTCCCGGTGGTAGGGGCATGAAAAAGCGTTGAAGTTCCAAAGTTCACAATGTCAATGATTAAGAGGGGTTATTGTGATTTTGCAATTCACTCCTTCTCGCGGGCTTTTGGCATGGAAAATGATAGGTGGGTAAGCCGGGGCGAAATTGATTGAGGAGGCAGATCATGTCTTTCGGAAAGAAAGTGTGTCCGGTGTGCAGTACGGAGGTGCGATATGTCTTTAGTGAAGACGGAAGGGTTCGCCCGCTATGCCCCAAGTGCAAAGAGTATTTGGATCAGGGGAACCTCCGTCCAGTGATGTACGGTTATGAGACTGTGGACGAAATGTAATTTTTGTCCCCTTTCGGTTGAGACGTTCAACCAAAGGAAAAAGGGGATGGATTTTACCCATCCCCTTGAAGTTTACCTCTATTTAACCCATTCCGCTTACTATGAAACAAGGCTTCATGCAGCCTTTTGAGCTTCTACTAATTCCCCCCGTTTGGCCTTCTCGATGAGCTCATCCTCCCTTTTAATGTCCTCCATGGTTTTGGGTTTAAGCTTCTCTGGCATCGGCTCGATCCCGTACTTCCATTTGAGAAATTGCATCCCTGTGGTGGGGTACAGGGCGTAAATGAGGACATCTTGAATGTTCTTAGCAATACCCTTCGTTGCCTCCTTGGCCTTTTCAAGCTCCGGCTCCAAAATATCGGCGGGCCGACAGGTAATGGGCATTTCACCTCTCTTATAACCCTTGAGGATGGTCTTCTGAATCTCCTCGGAAATAGGAACCGGGGGCTTGCCGTAGAGTCCATAGACGTAGGCTTTAGTCTCCTCAGCAATCCATTTGTAGCGACCGAAGAGGACGTTTAAGACGGCTTGAACGCCCACGATCTGGGAGGTAGGAGTGACTAGGGGGGGGTACCCCAAATCCTTCCGGGTTTTGGGAAGCTCCTCGTGGACTTCATCCAGGCGATGCAAGGCCTTCTGTTCCTTGAGTTGGTTAACCATGTTGGAGATCATCCCGCCCGGGATCTGGTGGACCAAGACACCGGTATCGATCACGGCCATCTTGGTCTGGCCGTAAAAGTCCCGATACTTGGGGGCGATGGATTCGAAATAGTCACCCAATTTCATCAAGTGCTTGAGATCCAATCCCGTATCCCGATCAGTTCCCTCCATGGTCACAACCATGGGCTCAACGGCGGGCGCGGCCGACCGCATGGCAAAAGGTGCCAGGGCCGTATCGATAATGTCCACCCCGGCTTCGGCGGCCTTCAGGCACGACATAGACCCAAACCCACTGGTGTAATGGGTGTGGAGCTGGACGGGGATTTTCACCATTTCCTTGAGGGCCTTGACAAGGGTATAAGCGTCATCGGGAGCCAGGAGACAGGCCATGTCCTTGATGCAGAGGCTGTCCGCTCCCATATCCTCGATGATGCGGGCCTTTTCGAGATAGTATTGGAGGTTATATACAGGGCCTCCCATCTTTCGCTCCGTCAGGGAGTAACAGATAGACCCCTGAATATGTTTGCCGCACTTTTTGATTACCCTAAAGGCCGTCTGGAAGTTGCGTTCATCGTTGACGGCATCGAAACAGCGGAAGATATCGATTCCCACGTCAGCGGCCTGCTCGATGAAGGCCTCGACCACATCGTCGGGGTAGTTTCGGTAGGCCACGAGGTTCTGCCCCCGCAGTAACATCATAAAGGGGGTTTTGGGCATCAGTTTCTTCAAGGTCCGGGGTCGCTCCCAGGGGTCCTCGCCCAGAAATCGATGGGGGACATCGAAGGTCGCTCCCCCCCACACCTCCATGGAGTAGAAACCTGCCTTATCCATTTCTGCAGCGATGGGGACCATGTCCTCCGTTCTCAAGCGGGTTGCCAAAAGGGACTGATGACCATCCCGGAAAGTCAAGTCCGTAATCTTTAATGGATTCTCTGGTTGTGGTTTCGTCATGCCTATCGTCCTCCCTACCTTAGAATTGATAAGAATAATCCCGCCGCCGTAGCAGTACCGATAACGCCGGCAACATTCGGCCCCATGGCATGCATCAACAGGTAATTTGTGGGGTTGGCCTGCTGACCCACTTTTTGGGAGACCCTCGCGGCCATGGGGACGGCGGAAACACCGGCCGACCCAATAAGGGGATTGATCTTCTCCCTGAGGACGAGGTTGAAGGCCTTTGCCAGGAGTACACCACCCAAGGTGCTAAAGGAAAAGGCCACCAGTCCTAATAGGAAGATATAGATGGGATGCCAGTGCAAAAATTCCTCCGCTTTCATGGTTGCCCCCACGGAGATTCCTAAGAAGATGGTGACGATATTGAGAAGCTCATTTTGGGATGTCTTGGTTAACCTCTCAACCACGCCGCACTCACGAAAGAGGTTTCCCAACATAAGCATGGCCATGAGGGGAGCGGAATCCGGGACCAGCAGGCAGATGATGGCAGTCGCGATGAGGGGGAACAAGACTTTCTCCAGCTTCGATACGGGCCGAAGCTGCTTCATTACGATCATTCGTTCTTCCTTGGTGGTCAATAGCCTCATGATCGGGGGCTGAATCAGGGGGACCATGGCCATATAGGAATAGGCCGCGATGGCATTAGGTCCCAATAGCTTAGGGGCCAGCTTGGCGGTTAGATAGATGGTCGTCGGTCCATCCGCCCCGCCGATGATACCAATGGATGCGGCTTCCTTGATCCCAAAACCCAGCAGCAATGCCCCAAAGAAGGTAACGTAAACCCCGAACTGAGCAGCCGCTCCTAAGAGGATGGTCTTGGGGTTTGCGATCAAGGGACCAAAGTCCGTAAGCGCCCCGACTCCCAGAAATATGAGGGGAGGGATAACCTCCCATTCGAGGCCGTAGTGGTAAAAGATATTGATTAACTCACGTTTTCCCTCGGAAATTTCCATAAGCGGCGTAAGAGGCAGATTAACGATAAAAATTCCGAAACCAATGGGGACCAGCAGAAGGGGTTCGAAATCCTTTTTAATGGCGAGGTATATGAAAGCGAACCCGATAGCCCACATGACCACATGTCCCCAGTACAGGTGAACAAGGCCGGTTTTGAAGATGATGGTATTAAAAAAAGATCCCGCCATCGCCGCTTTCCCCCTCCCCGGGGGATTACTTGGCTTCCTTTCCCTTGGAAAGTCTCGTAATGATAAGGCCCGAAATGGTTATCGCCATCATCAACAGTGCCAATGTGATGAAGACGCCGGAGAAACCGAAGGCAAAAACCGTAAAGGCCATGGTCCAGTCCGTCATCTGTAATTCCCCTCAAAAAAGTGGTAAGATTGTACTAAAACCACCGGACAATTACAATGGATGGAGGGAAGAATTATTTGGTTTGTTTCGTCTATTTCGTTAGGATGGTTGAGGTCGTTCAGATCGTCCAGATCGCTTAGATGGTTAGGTCGGTTTGTTGGGTTTGTGGGGTTTATTGAGTTTCTGGAGAAAACCGTCGTCCCCTCGCCCTGTGCTTCGGGGGGTGTTGGCCGAATTCCCTGGAGCGAACATTAGAAAATTTTAGGGAACCATTCTTATCGGAGCCAAACGCCTCCAACCTCTAACCTCTAACCTCGTGAGGACCGATAGGCCTCTCAGTGGGTTGAGGCTGAGAGTTAAGAATTAAGACGCAAGAGGTTAAGGCTAAGAGATGAGAGGAAGGAGGTTGAGGAGAAACCTCTAGTGGTCAACACGTGTTTGCCCTTGACAAAAAGGGAGATTTCTATATACTTACAAAATTTAAATCGAAGTTTTGCGTTGCCATGAACGTTTCAATCACCATGAAAGGAAATCTTGGGGAATTGGCTCATTATGAGTAAGTTGAGCATAGAAGATATACCGGAAGAAGGGATAGAGATTCAATTGGTTGAGGAAGAGCCGAGCCTGAAGGAGCTCCACCTCCATTCACCCCATATCGATTTTTCCCTCGACAAGGCCCTTCGGGGTCACTTGATGATTAATAAATCGGACAAGGCTGTTTGGATAAGGGGGCGGATAGAGGCGGAGATAATCCTCCAATGTAGTCGATGCCTGGATGAGTTTCGTTTCCCTCTCGATTCCGGCTGCGAGGTGACCTTATTTCCCTTCGAAGAGCAAACCCTCCCTCAGGAAGAAGAGCTCAATAAGGAAGACCTAAGGTCGAGCTACTATTATGGAGGTGAAATTGACCTTTCGGCGATCGTTCGAGAACAAATTCTGCTTGACATCCCATATAAACCGTTATGCCATCCATCTTGTAAGGGGTTATGTCCTACCTGTGGGGAGGACCTCAATCGCGGCAGTTGTTCATGCAAAGACGAGGTTTTGGATGAGCGGTTTGCCCCGCTGAAGGGGCTTAAGATCGGCCGGACAGGGAAAGGGAATTGAACCAATGGCAGTCCCGAAGAGAAGGTGGTCCAAATCACGGAGGGATAAGCGTAGGACCCACAAGAAGTTGGTATCCCCTATTTTATCCTTATGCCCTCAATGTAATGAACCAAAACTACCTCATCGCGTCTGTCCTCACTGTGGGACCTACAAGGGGGAAGAGATTTTCAAAGAAGAGGAATCCTAGGTCTCTCGATTCATAAGTGCACTGACGAATGCATTGATTGAGGGTATAACTTTTTCGGCTTTGCTGAGAAGATCACAGGTGGTTATATGCAGATAGCTGTGGATGCCATGGGAGGGGAGCAGGCACCCCATGCAATAGTAGCGGGGGCTGTCATGGCCGCTCGCAATCATGGGGCCAAAGTTATTTTGGTAGGGGACGAGGAGCGGGTCTATGGCGAATTGGAAAAACACGATACTTCCGGCATATCCTTATCCGTTTACCATGCCCCTCATGTAGTGGGAATGCATGAGTCTCCTTCCGCGGTAGTGAGGCGGTACCGGGATTGCTCTATCAAGGTCGCTTTGGACCTCGTTAGAGAGGGTGAAGCGAATGGTGCAGTCAGCGCTGGGAACTCCGGTGCGGCCATGGCCTTCGCTATGTTTATCCTGAAGAAATTGGAAGGGGTAGAAAGGCCTGCCATCGCGACGTTGCACCCGACCCCACGGGGGATCTCTATTCTGGTGGACGCCGGTGGAAATGTGGACTGCAAGCCCGTCCACCTTATTCAATTTGCTATCATGGGCAGTGTGTATGCGAAGCTGGCGCTGGGAAAGCAGACTCCTCGAATAGGCCTTCTCAGCAATGGAACTGAAGAAGGTAAGGGGAACGAACTGACTCGAGAGACCCACGCTATTTTGAAGCAAACTCGCTTGAACTATGCCGGATATGTCGAGGGGAGGGATATCTATAATGGGAATGCAGACGTAGTGGTGTGCGACGGCTTTGTAGGAAACGTCGCTCTGAAGATTAGCGAGGGACTGGCGGAGGCCATCGGGACGATCCTAAAGGATGAGATTAAAAAGAGCTTTATTGCGAAGCTCGGCTACCTTTTGGTCAAAGGAGCTTTTGCCAACTTGGAGAAGAGGGTGGACTATTCCGAATATGGAGGCGCTCCCCTTTTAGGGATCAACGGGATATGTTTGATATGCCATGGAAATTCATCGGCTAAGGCCATCAAGAATGCGGTTTTACTGGGCCTAAAGCTTGCAGAAAAGGGATTTAATCAACACCTGGTAGAGGAACTCGGCCAGAGGCGAGAATTGTTGAAAATGGGCCATAAAAACGTCATGAAGATACTGGATCAGATCAAGGAGAAGATCATCCATTGATTGGGGAGGGCTCGCGTTGGATTACTTTTTGAGCGAAGAACAGGAGATGATAAGGGATTTGGCCAGAAAGATCGCGGTGGAAAAAATGGTCCCTTTGAGGGAGGAATTGGATGAGAAGGAGGAGTTTCCGTGGGAGATTATGAAGGTGTGTGCTGATGCTGGCCTTTTCGGGGTCTACCTTCCCGAGGAATATGGGGGATTTGGCGGCGGGGTTTTTGAGAACTGTCTGGCCGTTGAACAATTGAGCTGGGCCTGTATCGGTATTTCCACCAGTTATGCCGGAAGTGGACTGGGGGCTTATCCTATTTTGATGTTCGGCAGCGACGAGCAGAAGAGGAGGTATCTTCCAGACATCGGAAAGGGGAAGCGGCTGGCCGCCTTCGGTTTGACTGAGGCCAATGCCGGAAGCGATGCCGGCGCTATCCAGACCACGGCCCTCCGAGACGGGGATTCGTACATATTGAATGGAACGAAACAGTGGATCACCAATGGGGGGGAAGCGGAGATCTATTCCATCATTGCTATGACGGACCGGTCACGGGGCGCCAGGGGGGCCAGTGCATTCGTCGTGGAAAAGGGGACTCCGGGATTCGAGTTCGGCAAAAAGGAGAAGAAGCTGGGTATTCGGGCTTCGGCAACTCGGGAACTCGTCTTCCAGGACTGCCGGATACCAGGGGAAAACCTTATTGGCCGAGAGGGGATGGGGTTTATCATCACGATGAAGACCTTCGACAAGACTCGTCCGGGAATTGGGGCCCAGGGTGTTGGCCTGGCTCAGGGGGCGTTGGATGCCGCCGTCCAGTATGCCCGGGAAAGGGTTCAATTCGAGCGCAAAATCATCTCATTCCAGGCGATTCAACATATGCTTGCGGATATGGCTACCCAAATAGAGGCTGCTCGTGCCCTGGTTTACTCAGTGGCCAGGTTCATGGACAGCAACCCAAGGGATTTCTCGAAGGTCTCGGGAATGGCCAAGCTTTTCGCCTCAGACGTGGCAATGAAGGTGACGATCGATGCCGTACAAATCTTCGGAGGATACGGGTATATGAGGGAATATCCCGTTGAGAAGATGATGAGGGACGCAAAAATTTTGCAGATATACGAGGGAACAAATCAGATCCAGAGGAATATTATCGGCCAGGAAATCATCAAAGAATCCGCCAGCAAGAAAAAGGCCGGCACTTAGCGAAGAGGTCTTATGATGGATTTAGAAGGCAAGGTGGCCCTAATCACGGGTGGAGCCCAGGGGATCGGCAAGGTGACTGCCCTGCTCTTGGCGAGTAAGGGTGCTGACGTGGCAGTTTCGGATATCAATGTCGAAGGGGCCTCGGGAACGGCCGAGGAGATTGAGGGTTTAGGGAGGAGGGGGCTTGCCCTCGAGGGCGATGTCTCAAATCCTGCTGACGCCGAAAAAATCGTGGCCGAGACAGTCGAGCAATTGGGTGGGATCGACATCCTCGTAAATAACGCCGGTATCACCCGGGATAGGCTCCTATTGAGGATGGCGGAAGAAGATTGGGACTCCGTTTTGAATGTGAATCTGAAGGGAACGTTTAATTGCACGAAGGCGGCCGTCAGGCATATGATAAAGCGGAAGAGTGGGAGAATCGTGAATATTGCCTCGGTAGTGGGGGAAATGGGAAACGCTGGACAGGCCAATTACGCTGCATCCAAAGCGGGCATCATTGGATTGACCAAGTCCATCGCCAGGGAATATGCCCAGAGGGGAATCAATGTGAACGCTATTGCACCCGGCTATATTGAAACCCCGATGACGGAGGCTCTATCGGAGAAGGTGAAAGAGGAGTTGAAGGGACAGATTCCCATGGCGAGATTGGGTACCCCCTTGGATGTGGGCAATGCCATCTATTTTCTCGTTTCGGATGCCTCGAGTTATATCACGGGACAGGTTTTAAACGTAAATGGTGGAATATATATGTAGATTTATATGTGAAGAGATAAATACATGCGTATAGGAGAGAATACAGGCAAATTCTAAAACTAATTTCTAAACTCTAAACAAATTCAAATGACCAAAGCCCTAAAGGGAAATACCAAACACAAAGTACTAATGATCAAAGGACCAAAACGTTTAGGATTTTGAATTTGAAATTTGGAAATTAGAATTTGTTTAGGATTTAGTGCTTCGGCCCGCGACGAGGAGTTTGGCTGAGGCTCACTCGAAGCCCTCGGCCGAGTCGATTTAGGATTTAATCCTTGTTTGAATTACGCGAAACTATTTAAGACGCTACATATAGCATGGTAAAAGGAGGTGAGGACCAGATGTCCGTCGAGAGTCGAGTCAAGGAGATTATCATCAATCAGCTGGGTGTGGACGAAAAAGAGGTGACGTTGGAGGCTAAATTTATCGACGATTTGGGGGCGGATTCCCTCGATTTGGTCGAGCTGGTGATGGCCTTGGAGGAGGAGTACGACACGGAGATAACGGATGAAGAGGCCGAGAAGATCCAGACCGTCGGTGACGCCATTGAACATATCAAATCCCACATGGGGTCATAACGTGACGGAGACTCGGGCGGTCATGTGAGGGGCAGTGTCCCCTGCCGCGAGAGATTCAAGAGGGTGGTGCATTGAAGAGAAGGATTGTCGCTACAGGATTGGGGTTGGTCCTTCCCAACGGGATCGGCGTTGAAAAAGCCTGGAGGAATACCTGTGAGGGGCGGTCCGGGATTGCCCCGATCACCCGTTTCGATACGAGCCAATTTGAGACGAAGATCGCAGGGGAAGTAAAGGGCTTTAACCCGGAGGATTACGTGGAAAGGAAAGAGGTTCGCAGGATGGATCTCTTTATTCAATACGCCATTGCGGCATCAAAAATGGCAGTGGAGGATTCCGGGTTGGTAATCACTGAGGAAATGGGCGATCGGGTTGGGGTGATCATTGGAACGGGTTTGGGAGGACTTCCCACCCTCGAGGAATATCACAAGGTCCTTTTGGAGAAGGGTCCGAACAGGATAACGCCATTCTTCATACCGAAACTGATCGCCAATATGGCCTCAGGACATGTCGCCATGCACTTTAATGCGCGGGGGCCAAATACGTGTGTAGTGACGGCGTGTGCAACCGGCGCCCATTGCGTTGGGGACGCCTTTCGAGCCATCCACTATGGGGACGCGGACGTCATTATCGCGGGAGGAACCGAGGCCAATATTACGCCTCTCTGTGTGGGCGGCTTCAATGTGATGAAGGCCATTTCCACCCGAAACAATGAGCCGGAGAAGGCTTGCAGGCCCTTTGATAAGGAAAGGGATGGGTTCGTTATATCGGAGGGGGCAGGGGTACTTATCTTAGAGGAGCTGGGCTTTGCCATGCGACGGGGGGCAAGGATATACGCTGAGCTCATCGGGTATGGGTTTAACGGGGATGCGTACCATATAACGGCTCCATCGCCGAATGGGGAGGGGGCGGCCAAATGCATGCAAAACGCCTTGGCGGATGCCGGAATCTCTCCGGACCAAATAGACTACATCAATGCCCATGGCACCTCAACGCCCTTGAATGATCTTGCAGAGACCATTGCCATTAAGGCGGTATTTTCCGAACACGCTTATAAAATCCCCATAAGCGCAACTAAATCCATGACCGGGCATCTCCTCGGAGCAGCGGGAAGCACAGAGGCGATTTTTACCGTCTTGACCTTGAGAGATGGGATCATCCCTCCTACCATCAATCTGGAAAATCCCGACCCGCAGTGTGACCTCGACTATGTACCCAAAGAATCCAGGGAACAGGATATCAATATCGCAATGTCCAATTCCTTTGGGTTTGGCGGAACCAATGCGGTTCTCATCTGGTCCACATTTAATGGATGATGAATTCCAACACCAAAATCGGCCTCGCCCATGATCACGGCGGATATGAGTTGAGAGAGAATCTGGAGGAATTCGGACCCCTGGGGAGCAGCTCCACTGGACTGAATCCCTGGCCTTAGGTATGAAACCCCGGTGATTTCAGTTGGGATCGAGGGGTATCTGGTAAACTCCGGAGCGGGGATGTCTCGTCCGTCCTGGGATGAATACTTCATGGATATTACTGACCTCGTGGCCAAGCGGTCCACTTGCCTGAGGAGGAAAGTGGGAGCCATTTTGGTTAAGGACCGCAATATATTGGCCACGGGATACAATGGGGCTCCTTCTGGGATTCTCCATTGTTTAGATGTGGGATGCCTTCGGCAGGAGATGACTGTCCCATCCGGAGAGCGGCATGAGCTGTGCCGAGGACTCCACGCGGAGCAGAACGCTATCATTCAGGCAGCCTATCATGGGGTTCGGATTCGAGGAGCCACCCTCTTCTGTACTAACCATCCGTGTACCATCTGCATTAAGATGCTCATTAATGCGGGGATCAAGAGGATCGTTTACCAAGACGGCTACTGTGATGAGTTAGCTAAGGATCTCATTCAGCAGTCGGCTGTGGAGGTAGTTCAGTTTAAGGGTAAGCCATGAAATGTCCGTTCTGTTCAGGTACGGAAAGCCGAGTTGCCGATTCAAGGATCAGCAGGGATAAGGTGACGATTAGGCGTCGCCGTCAGTGTTTGCATTGCGGGAGACGTTTCACTACTTCGGAAAGGGTTGAGGACGCGATGCCAATGGTGATCAAAAAGGACGGAAGGAGAGAACCCTTCAATCGGTCAAAAATCATGAACGGTCTGAGGAAGGCCTGTGAAAAACGTCCCATCAGCATTGACCACCTAGAAAGGATAGTGAATCGAATAGAGCAAGGGGTGCAAGAGGCGGGAGAGAGGGAGGTCAAAAGTACCCTCATAGGGGGGAAGGTGATCAATGAACTCCGGAACCTCGATGGGGTCGCTTATGTGAGGTTTGCCTCCGTTTACCGACAGTTCAAGGATATCAACGAGTTTATGGATGAACTCAAGGATCTCTTGGGGAATCGGACGAAGGAAGCCAAAAAGGGCAAGCAAAAGCGGTTGGGCCGAATACCGAACTCCCCTACAGGGCGAGAAGAGGGGAAAGATAGGTGTTCACGGGATTAATCGAGGCAATCGGTTTGGTCTCCAAAATCGAAAGGAGAGGAGAATCTACAAGGATCTCCTTTAGTTCTCCCTGGGATTTGACAGAGATCAAGGCGGGTGATAGTATTTGTGTCAACGGGGCCTGTCTAACCGTTGTCGGTGTAAATGGAAAGACCTTTATCGTGGACATATCTAACGAGACCATTGCTCGTACCACCTTAGGGGAGTTGAAGCCTACGGATCCCGTAAATTTGGAGAGGCCCCTGACCCCTGCGGATCGTCTCGGAGGCCATTTGGTTTTGGGCCATGTGGATGGCACGGCCACCATTACGGGAAGGAGGGAAGAGAGGGATTCCATCACCGTCACGTTCCGGGCATCGGAGAATCTCCTCCTTTACATAGTAAAAAAGGGATCGGTAGCCATCGATGGGATTAGCTTAACGGTAAACGAGTGTAGCGGAAATGAGTTCAACGTGACTATCATTCCCTTCACCTCTGAACGGACCATCATCGGTCGTAAGAGGGTGGGGGATAAGGTGAACGTTGAAACGGATATCATCGGTAAATATGTCCAGAGGCTCTTATCCGGTCAGAAGCGGGAGGTAAGACCTTCCGAATCAGGGCTGGACATGGATTTCTTGGCCAAACACGGCTTCAAATAGATGGGGTGAATCGGATGGTGGCTAACATCGAGTCGGCAATTAAGGGTATTAAGCAAGGAAAGATGGTCATCTTGGTCGACGACGAGGATGGGGAAAACGAGGGGGACCTGATGATCGCAGCGGAAAAGGTGACCCCGGAGGCGATTAATTTCATGGCTAAATACGGCAGGGGTCTCATCTGTCTCTCCCTTACCCCGGAGAGGGTAGAGGAACTGAAGCTGCCCATGATGGTTTCCGATAATAGATCGAGATTTCAGACGGCCTTCACGGTATCTATTGAGGCCAGACGCGGGGTAACGACGGGTATCTCAGCAGCGGATCGGGCAACCACGGTGTTAACCGCCATCGATGATGGGACTAGACCAGAGGATCTGATCAGCCCGGGTCATATCTTTCCCCTCAGGGCGAGGGGAGGGGGGGTATTGGTTAGATCCGGGCAAACCGAGGGATCCGTGGACCTGGTGAGGTTGGCGGGATTGAAACCAGCAGCCGTAATCTGCGAGATTATGAACGAGGATGGGACCATGGCCCGGATTCCCGACTTAGCGCTCTTCGCTAGGAGATATAATTTGAAGATCATCACCATCGCTGACATAATCAAGTACCGCATGCGAAATGAATCCTTGGTGCGGCGAGGTGCCACAGTGATGCTTCCGACGGAATACGGCGGCATCTTTACAGCCATCGCCTATGAAAACGATATTGACTCCTGTCACCACCTGGCCCTGGTAAAGGGGGAGATCCATCCGGAAGATGAGGTGTTGGTGAGGGTTCATTCCCAGTGTTTGACGGGCGACGTTTTCGGATCCAAGAGGTGCGATTGTGGGGATCAACTCCATAAGGCCATGGCCATGGTAGGCGAGGAGGGTAAGGGTGTTATCCTTTACATGAGCCAGGAGGGCAGGGGGATTGGTCTCATAAACAAGTTGAGGGCTTATAGCTTACAGGAGGATGGGAAGGATACCGTTGAGGCGAATGAAGAGCTTGGATTCAAGGCCGACCTGAGGGATTATGGAATTGGGGCCCAGATCCTCGTAGACCTGGGGGTTCGTAAAATCCGGTTGATGACCAATAACCCCCGGAAGATCATCGGGCTGGAGGGTTATGGGATAGAGGTGGTCGACCGGATCCCCATTGAGATGAAACCCAATATGGAGAACCTCGGTTATTTGAAGACCAAAAAAAAGAAGTTGGGCCACCTCCTTTCCATCAAAACAGGCGACTAATCCTGAGGAGGGGAAAAAGATGCCGAAGGTTTTGGAAGGGAAGATTGACGCCGAGGGGTTGAAGTTCGGCCTTGTGGTCAGCCGGTTCAACAATTTCATCAATGACCGGTTACTGGAAGGAGCCTTGGACGCCCTGACTCGAAATGGAGCCGAGGCAGAGAATCTCTTCATTGTCAAGGTTCCCGGGGCCTTTGAAATTCCATTGACCGCCAAGAAGATGGTGAATAGTGGGATGTATGATGCCGTCATCTGTCTGGGATGCGTGATACGAGGGGCTACTCCCCATTTCGAATATATAAGCTCCGAAGTTGCCAAGGGGATTGCAAAGGTCTCCTTAGAAAGCGGCGTTCCCGTCTCATTTGGGGTGATTACGGCCGACAACTTAGAGCAGGCAATCGAGCGGGCGGGGACAAAGGTCGGTAACAAGGGTTGGGATGCCGCCCTTTCAGCAATCGAGATGATTAATCTCTTCAAGACTATGGGAGTAAAGGAGTAGTCATCGACCCCTTCTATCCAGACCCATGAGTTCGTGGGAGGAAGGGCGCCGTGGGAGTGCGACGACGGGCCAGGGAAATTGCCCTCCAAGTTCTCTATCAGAAGGAATTGAATTGCGTGGAAGTCGAGGAGGCCTTAAACCTCTTTTGGAACAACTTCGAGGTATTGAAGGGGGCCATGGATTTTATGGAGCGGCTTGTCAAAGGAGTCGAACAGCATCGCGAGGATCTGGATCGAGTTATCGAACAATATTCTTCCAACTGGAAGGTCGACCGCATGGCCCACGTGGATCGGATTATTCTCAGAATTGCCACCTATGAACTCCTCTACTGTGATGATATTCCCCCTAGGGTTGCCATAAACGAGGCCATCGATATCGGCAAAAAATACGGCTCTGAGGACTCCGGGGCCTTCATCAATGGTATTTTAGATAAGGTTAAGTCTGAGGAGAGACGACAGGCCGAATAGCCACTGCTAACCAGAACCAACCTCTTTTCCCAGAGATTCCATGGAAGTCATTATTTCCTCCGAGCCCATAGACCATCAGGAATGTCAATTGGTTGGGGCAGGTTTGTTCGAGGACGAGAGGCCTCTGAGAGGCTCTGCAGGTCTACTCGATTGGAGGCTCAACGGGGCCATATCTCGGGAAATCATCAATGGTCGCATAACGGGGCAGTTCAAAGAGACGGTCATCATCCCTTCCAGTAAACGGATTAAATCTCCCAAAATTTTGCTCATTGGTTTAGGACCGGCACGTCGAATCAGCTATCCCAAATTGAGGGAGGTTTCAGCTCATTTCCTCCAAACCCTTCTGAAGATAGACATCCTGGATTTTTGCTGCTCAATACCCCACTCCAAGCCGTATCCCATCGAATGTTCTAAGGCCGTTGAGGTATGGGTCGAGGGACTAGCGGACGTACTTAATCTCAGTGGTAAATTCCGAGGAGAAATGAAGATGAGGATCACGGAGGAAGACCGTTGGGTGGATGAAGCTGTCCTGGGAGCTCAGACGGCCAAGGTGGTTTTGAAGAAAAAGATGAGGATAAAGGTCATGCAAGAAACCAGGTCTTGAGCGATAGGCTTTCTATCGGCCCGGTACCTCCGAAATCTTTTTCTCGAAAAAGTCCACCGTCTTGCTCAATCCCTCCTTCCGACTGACCTTTGGGTTCCAACCCAAAAGGGTTTTCGCCTTAGTTATATCGGGCTGTCTCACCTTAGGATCATGGGATGGGAGTGGCTTGCATGCGATCCGGCTCTTAGATCCGGTAATGGCGATGATCTCCTTGGCAAAATCCAAAATACTGATCTCGTCAGGGTTACCCAGGTTGACGGGAAGATGTTCTTCCGAGTAAAGGAGGCTACAGATGCCCTCCACCATGTCGGAAATATAGCAGAAACTGCGGGTTTGAGATCCATCGCCGAATACGGTGAGATCTTCACCTTTCAAGGCCTGAACCATAAAGGTGGGAAGGGCCCTTCCATCATCGAGCCTCATCTTCGGACCATAGGTATTGAATATTCTGGCAATCCGAGTATCAACGGCATGGGATCGGTGGTAAGCCATGGTTATGGCCTCGGCAAACCTCTTGGCCTCATCATAAACCCCCCTGGGATTGACCGGGTCCACATTGCCCTGGTAATCCTCTTTTTGAGGATGAACGAGGGGGTCCCCATAGACCTCGGAAGTTGAGGCGAGGAGAAACCTTGCCTTCTTCTCCTTGGCCAGCCCCAGGGCCTTGTGGGTTCCCAGGGAACCGACCTTTAATGTATGAATAGGGAGATTCAAATAGTCATTGGGGCTGGCCGGGGAGGCGAAGTGCAGGATGTTATCCAGGTTCCCCTGGACATAGATGAACTCGGTGACATCATATTTAATGAAGCTGAAGCGCTCCTGCCCTATGAGATGGGAGATATTCTCCATGTTCCCGGTGAGCAGGTTATCCATGCAGATAACCTCATGTCCCTTTTGGATAAAATAATCGCAGAGGTGAGAACCCAAGAAACCCGCTCCCCCGGTGATCAGTATTCTCTCCATGACAGGTCCTCCTTGGTATCCTAGGTATCACAGCCTTGGGAATTTGTAAAGGGGATTTGTCGTTTGACAAAAGCCTTTAGATGGGGTAAAAATCAACTGACTTTCATTATTAGCAAGAGGTTACCCTCAAGGAGGAACTGGTCATGGTTGAGAGGGCAGAGAAGATATGGATGGATGGAGAGTTGATCCCTTGGGGCGAGGCCAGGATTCACGTTCTAACCCATACCCTCCACTACGGGCTGGGGGTATTTGAGGGCATCCGATGCTATCTTTGCCACGATGGAACGTCGGCCATATTCAGGTTGGGGGAACATGTGGATCGTCTGTTCGACTCGGCAAAAATCGCGGATCTCCAAATGCCTTTCTCCAAGGAGGAGATCGCAGAGGCCTGCAAGGAGACCCTGAGGGCAAATGGCTTGAAGGAAGGATACATCCGGCCCATCGCCTTCATCTCAGAGGGAGTGATGGGGGTCTACCCAGGGGATAACCCGATCCGGGTGGCCCTCATCACATGGCCCTGGGGGACATATCTGGGAGATGAGGCCTTGGAGAAAGGCATCAGGATAAAGACCTCTTCCTTTACCCGCCATCATGTTAATGTAATGATGACTAAGGCGAAGATTTGCGGAAATTATGTCAACTCCGTTCTGGCAAAGAGGGAAGTGGTCAAAATGGGATATGATGAGGCCCTCATGCTGGATACCGAAGGATACGTCTCAGAGGCTAGCGGTGAGAATATCTTCATGATTAAAAACGGGATTATTAAGACGACCCCTCTCACCTCAATCCTGCCGGGAATTACGAGGGATTCAGTTATTCAAATAGCCAAGGCAAAGGGTTGGCCCGTCATCGAGGATCGATTTACGCGAGATGAGCTCTATGCGGCCCATGAGGCCTTTTTCACGGGTACGGCGGCCGAGGTGACCCCCATCCGGGAGGTGGATGATCGGGCCATCGGTGCGGGCGGGGTTGGCCCCGTTACTAAAGCCATTCAGACGACCTTTTTCGATGTGGTTAAGGGTAAGCTCGATGAATATCGCCACTGGCTCTCCTCCCTCTAATCCCTATCCCTTACAAGGGGTCGAGAAGGTGGCTATACGACTCATCGTCGATGGATATAACCTCATACGACAATCTTCATCCCTGAGGGAGGTGGAATCGAGGGACCTCCAAATGGGGAGGGAGGCATTAATCCACCAACTTGCCTCCTATAAGAGGATTCGGGGGCACGAGATCACCGTCGTCTTCGATGGTTGGCGATCGGGTAACTTGACGGAAGACCAGCAATGGCAGAGGGAAATTCTCGTAATCTATTCAAGGCGGGATGAAAGAGCCGATGACGTGATTAAACGCATGGCGAAAAGATTTGGGCAAGGGGCGGTGGTCGTCACCTCGGACCGGGAAGTAGCTCATTTCGCCGAAATGGTTGGAGCCACGACCATCTCCTCGGAGGAGTTCGAGGGTAGAATGGGCATGGCGGTGGTCATGGAGGAGAGGGTGATGGATCCAGAGGGGGCGGAAAGGGAAATAAGGAGAAAGGGGACGAAGAAGAAAGGGCCGGCCAAGAGGCCTCCCAAGAACAGGAGACGGACAATTGAGCGATTAAAGAAATTGTAGCCCCCTTTAGGCAAAGCCAAATCCTAAATCGACTCGACCGAGGGCTTCGAGTGAGCCTCAGCCGAACTCCTCGTCGCGGGCCGAAATACTAAATCCTAAAGTTGCTTCGCTCCAAACCCTAAATATGAATATCTAAATCCTAAACGTTTTGGTCATTTGATCATTAGTGCTTTGTATTTGTTTAGGGTTTAGTACTTTGTGCTTAGTATTTCCCTTTAGGGCTTCGGTCATTTGGATTTGTTTAGAGTTTAGAATTTGGTATTTAGTATTTAGAATTTTCCGCTTTTCTTTCCTATAAAGAAATATTTATGTTGTCATATATATTATATCTTCACTTATAGACGCAGCCTGTTTTCAGAACCGCCTAATAGCCTTCGAATGTTCTCGTGGTGGCGGTACCAAATGAGCCCGGCGATGATGAGGCTGGCGATCACATACGGTTTCGATCCCGTCAAGATGGCGATGAGGATGGGCATTACCGCGGCCGTCGTTAAAGAACCGACGGAGACAAACCGCCATTTCAAGAGGACGCCGAAAAAGATCCCGGCGTTGATTAATACGGCCAAAGGGGCAATACCCAGGTAGATGCCGAGGGCTGTCGCTACCCCTTTTCCCCCTTTGAATCCTAGAAAGACGGGAAAAAGATGTCCCGCAAAGGCAGACAGTGCGATGAGGCCTATCCAGGCCTCGGATCTCATGAGCCATAAGGCAAGCAGGACTGGGATCAACCCCTTAAGACAATCGCCTGCCAAGGTAACGGCTCCCAATTTCTTCCCTGCCGTCCGAACAATGTTTGCCGCCCCAATGTTGTGGCTCCCCTCCATGCGGGGATCCACATCGGAGAAGGCCTTGGTCAACAACAGGCCGGTGGGAATGGAACCAGCCAGATAGCCTAAAATGACCAGTCCAATGCCCTCGATAGTCATCTGATGCTAGTCCTCCAACTGGGTTACCGCGCTTCCTACTCTCGTCACGTAGATGTGAGAGAATTCGGAGTCTTTGGTAGCACCATGCCAATGCTTCTCCCCCGCCGGGATAAGGACGACATCACCCTCGGTCACAACCCTCTCTTCCTCCTCTGTGGCTACGATGCCCCTTCCACCAGTGATGATCAGGATCTGTTCGCCGTCGTGAGCATGAAATTTGTTCCGCACTCCCTTACCGAAGTTCACAATGTTCACATTAAACTGCTTACTATCAGGCACCAAGACCTGTCGCGTCACATCCGGTCCTGTAAGTAGGGGATGAGCAACAGGCTCCTTCAATACCTCGTTCATCTGCGCAATTTTCATCTCTTTCTCCTGAGCGTATATATTGGATGTCCACAATTCTGACGTCTGGGTCGAAGGGGAAAACTGGTCGGGGAGAGGAGATTTGAACTCCCGACCTCTTGCTCCCGAAGCAAGCGCGCTAACCAGACTGCGCTACTCCCCGACCATCAAGGGGTAAGATACATGAGTTTGGCCCAAAAGTCCAGCCCTTCGCTTCGGTGTTTCGGGGCCTGTTGGCCGAATTCCCTTTCGCTCACTAAAAACAATTTTAGACCGTTCTAAAGTTCGCTTCACTGCAAACCCAAAACTTGCCCCTTGGGCTCAGACATTGGCTTTGCGGTGGTTTCGCTTCACTAAGAATGGGTAGCTAAAATTCTTTAATGTTTGCTCCAGGGGATCCGGCCAACAGCTGGTTGCGGAGTGATCTTATGGGGTTTCCGAGCTGCTTATTTCTCGTCCCTTCCATTTTCCAAAGAGCTGGCTTTCCGCTTTCCGCTCCCCTCGATCGGTACTCACTTCTCCAGCAAATTACGTTCACGGACAGCGTAACTCCCAGAAAATCCGGAAACTCGAATCCTAATGCTATTGCAATCCACCGTCAGGTATATTAGTATCTGACCGTTTGGAGTTTTAGCTTCTTAGGTGTTTTGTGATGAAATGGTTGGGAGCCCTACTCAAGAGATATTTTTTGACGGGATTGCTCGTCCTCATCCCCATTTCCCTTTGCATCTATATCTTGAAGATCGTGGTTACCGCGGCGGACCGGTTTCTTGGTTTCCTCCCTTCCACATATAATCCCGGGACCTATCTTCCCTTTCACATTCCTGGACTCGGTATCATCATAACATTTGTCCTCATCTTTCTCGTAGGTTTGGTCACGGCCAATTTCGTGGGCAAGAGGGTAGTGGGTGGAATCGAATCGGTTTTTGCAAAAATTCCCTTGGTGAGGACTATCTATACGGGGGCAAAAGAGGTCGTTCAGACTTTTATTCATGATCGGCCTGCCCAGTTCCGTCAGGTCGTTTTGATCGAATATCCAAGAAAAGGAATTTACGCCATCGCCTTCGTCACCGGTTCGCCCATTGGGGAGCTCGCCTCAAAGGTTGATGGGGATTTCCTCAATGTCTTCATTCCCACGACTCCCAATCCAACTTCCGGTTTCTATATCTTGGTTTCCAGGGAGGAGACCATTCCCCTGAAAATCAGCATCGAAGATGCCTTTAAGCTCATCATGTCGGCGGGGATGTCCATGCCCGCAAGACAGATCGAGCTCCGGGAAGAGGGCGGGCCAGAGTGAAACCGCTCCCCCCTCAATCCGAAGGCTGGTTGATCACCATTTCCCCCGCATTCCACTTGGAGACGGTCGAGATAATCCGATGGCCCTGAATTTTCCGCTACGGGTTTGGAAGGGGGCAAAGGGAAAGCCCATCCTCATTTTGATCCATGGATTCGGTGCAACGGAGAAGACCTGGACCAATCCGTATGAGGAATTCCTTGCAAAGGGCAAGATCTCCTTCGATTACGTGTTGGCCGATTATCGGGGAAGGCCATCCCCCCCTTACTTTCCCTTTGGAAAATTGAGGAACTATTGCCTCTCAACACCGCTGAGAAGATTCTCCTCCAGGCCACCACCTCTATGGGACGTCCTCAAGGATAGGGGGTACAATCTGGTTACCTGGTCCCAACGCCAACCTTACGGGCCCGTTGCCATGGCAGGGGAAGAGCTCAATGGAATAATGGAGGAGACGGAGGTGATATTCGGTGGGGGAAGGCGCCTGATACTTGTCGGTCATAGTCGAGGTGGGTTGGTGGCGCGAAAATGGATTCAAGATCATCCGCATCAAAAGGGACGGATCGACGGGGTCATCCTTATGGCCTGCCCAAACAGGGGGAGTAGATTGGCCGATGTAGCAGACCTTTTCGCCAAGGGAATCAAGGCCGTTGGCCGATTCATGCCCAAGGACCTTTCGCTAAACAGGGGAAGAATCTTCCTTCGGTTGTCGACTTTCTACGAGGAAATCGCAGGGCTATTCAAGGGGGTGGCTTTGGGGGAACTCCGTCCCAATTCCCCCTTCATCCTGGGTCTGAGACGCAAAGAGCTCGAGGAGCAGCGGAGCTGCATACGTTACCTCAATTTAGTGGGAACGAGCACGGTTTTTACAAAGCTCTATCGGATCTCGACGTACGATATCGGGGAATTAAGGGAGGTAACCTCCTTAATCGATTCACTTCCCAAGATGATCCCCACGGTGATCATGCCCGAAGAGATCGTGGACAAAAAGGGAGATGGTTTGGTCTCCAAGGGGAGGGCTATGATAGCCTGGATGGGGCCGGGATCCTATAAGGAATTCCATGTAAACCATCTCAGGATGTTAATAGACCTGGATGTGCGAAGGGAGATTATCCAATTCCTGGAGGGTAGAGGGGAGTAGCCCATTGGTTTATCTGGTTTCTTTGGTTTGTTTCGTTTATTTGGTTGAGATCGTTTAGATGGTTAGGATGGTTTAGATCGTTTGTTGGGTTCATAGGGTTTCTTGAGTTTCTAGAGCAAACCGTTCTTCCCGAGTGTAAATTTACCCTTCAAACCGCAGCACTTGTTTTATTTCCTCAACCTTAACCTCAACCTATCTTTTAACCTTGATCTTAATCTTGACCTCTAACCTCAAACCTTTATCCCCGCCCCATCGGGGTGAGCCGCAGCACCGCAACGCCATCTCGAGGAGGGCGAACCATTATGAACGGGAGAGTTGTTCCTTGAATTTCTTGAGGATTTCCTCAGTGATGTTGCAGTTATTTTGACCCTCCAGGCCCTTATATTCGTACATGAAGTGGCATAACATATTGATCTTATAAGGCATGCCATTCGAAAGGGAGAAGATGCGCCCGATGGTCTCATCGTCGAAGAGGGATTTTTCATGGTCTTCCAGGGGCTTTCGCACACATTCCATGGCTTGACTGAGGTGGGCGAAATTGTCGATCTTGATGGTAATGAATTGCCTCCTGAAGGGGGAGAAGACCTTGTCCATCTCGGGAAACATCCGATTCGTACCCGATAAGATGTACATATATTCGGATAGGGAGTCGATAATGTTTCGTTGTTTTTGAATGAGGGCTGTATTCTTGGAGAGGAGGTCGCATTCATCGAGGAGGAGAATGATCACCTTGATGCCCCTTTGGGAGAAACCCTTGATCAGGGTTCGAAAGCCTTCGGTGACAATGCGTTGGGGGATGGGTAGGTCGAGTTTATTGTGTTGTGCTGCATTGATGTAAGAGTCTGGAAAGAGGAGCTTTTCATCGGTGGTTCCGTCCCTTCTGATCTCATAGAAAAAGAGGGGCTCGTTATGGTCGTGGAGGAACTTCTTGGGGCGCCCGGGCTGTTCGCGCTTGGATGGCCAAACATAGATTCCCCTTTTCAGTCCCTCGCCGATGATGTTGCTGAAGATTTCCCTGAAGTAGAGATATTCGGAGGTGACTAGGTCCACGTTGAGGTCAACGCGGACCATGAGTATGTCCTGTTCATTTCTGTAAAGACTTTGGACGACATTGAGAAGGCTCGTTTTCCCCGAGGCCCTATTTCCCTGAAGGGCCAGATGATAATTACCGCCACTTCTGTTGAGGTTGATATAGTACTTGATTTCATTCAGTTCCCTGTCGCGGCCCCCAAGGAACGCATATGCTTGAGCAGGTCTTGTGAAATTGTAAGGGTTTCGCATAGTGCTCTCGGATATTGTTTGGTGTATCAGTGATAATTCGAAGCAAAAACTGTACCATATTCATCTTTCCAACATTAGGAAACTGTAAACCACCTTTTCGGGTTATAATGAGATCGCTGAAAAACTAGGAAAACGAGCTCTGAGCGTGAGTTAAAGTTTTTTTCGGTAACCATTCTTAGCGAAGCGGAACGGCCGCAAAGCCAATGTTTGAAACCAAAGGGCAAGTTTTGGGTTTGCAGTGAAGCGAGTATTAGAATGGTCGAAAAAATATTTTGAGCAGCGAAGAGCGAGTTTTTCAAAGTTCTCATTATGGTTCGCTTGCCATGTTTCTGTTTCTCTCCACAAAGGCATAGGCACTGTGGTTGTGGATGCTTTCGAAATTCTCCGATTCCACGGTGAACCAAGTGATGTTTTCATCTGCGATGAGCCTTTCCGAAACCTCCCTGACGATGTCCTCCACGAACATGGGGTTCTCATAGGCCTTTTCCGTGACGTACCGTTCATCCGGGCGTTTAAGGATGGAATAGAGGTCACAACTGGCGCAGCTCTCAATCAGGTCGATGATGTCCTCAATCCAGATAAATCGTTTGAAACGGAGATGGACGGTCACCAAGCTCCTCTGATTATGAGCCCCGTATTGACTGATTTCCTTAGAGCATGGACAAACAGTGGTGATAGGGACGGTGACACCCATACGAAAGTCTTCAACTTCATCGCTTGACCCACAGAATCGGCATCGGTACTCCATCAGGCTCTTCGATTTGGTCACCGGGGCAATCTTTTGGATGAAATAGGGGAACTCGATCTCCAAGTGGGCCGTCTTTGCCCGAAGTTTCACCTTCATCTCGTTGAGGATATTGGAGAAATTCTTGATGGCAATACTGTCCCTATATTTATTGAGGATTTCGACGAAACGGCTCATGTGAGTCCCCTTGAAATGGTGAGGAAGATCCACATACATATTAACGCTGGCCACGGTATGTTGTATGCCCTTATTTTTATCCAGAACAGTGATGGGGTATCTTATATCCTTCACCCCAACCTTGTTGATCTCGATGTTACGCCAATCATGTTGGTTTTGAATGTCATGCATTTCCTTAATCCTCGTAATAAGAGGCACAGGCTCCTGTGGACTCCCATGCCGTCACCTTGGTTACCCGGACTCCTTTTTCTCCAAGTCGATTTCTCATCCGGTCGAAGATATATTTGGCGATGTTTTCCGATGACGGGTTGATCTCGATGAAATAGGGGATTTCGTTGAGATACCTATGGTCAAGGGTTTCCAGAACCGCTTGGGTGGCTTCCTTTAACCTCTTGAAGTCTAAAACCATTCCATCCTCCTCCAATTCCGATGATGAGACGAAGACCTCGACCTTCCAATTGTGCCCGTGGAGGTTTTCGCACTGCCCCTTGTAATCCCTCAGGTAGTGAGCTCCCGAAAATGAAGATTCGATCTTGATTTCATACATGGCCATCTCTCCCCTTCAACAAAATCCTGGCATCGGCAATCAGAACATGGTCAGAATAGGCCAGGATGGGATTCAGGTCTATTTCTGAGATTTCGGGGTATTGAGGTGGCCAGGTTTGAAATCCCCATCATGACCTCCTCGAGCGCGCCAATGTTGACACCAGGCCTTCCCCGGAACCCTTGCAGGAGAGGATATCCTTTGATCTCCCGGATCATCTCATGGGCGTCTCCTCTATCGATGGGAATGAGCCGAAACGCGATGTCCCTGAGGAGCTCGACGAAGATTCCCCCAAGCCCAAACATGATCACCGGGCCGAATTGTGGATCATGAGCGACCCCGGCGATGGTCTCTACGCCACCGTCCACCATCTTTTGAACTGTTAAACCCGCGTCGGGATCGATCTTTCCAAAGGCTCTTTTGATCTCGTGATATGCCTTTCGAACTGCTTCTTTGTTGTGGAGATTGAGCTTAACCCCTTCCCGTTCCGATTTATGGGTTACCTCGGGTGATAGGATCTTGAGTACAACCGGAAATCCAATGGATTCGGATAACTGGACCGCTTTTGGCGCGGAGTGAACTTCCCAGCAACCAATGACGGGGAGTCCGGCCTCCTTCAAAATGGCCTTCGACTCCGTCTGCATCAAGACAACCCGCTCTTCGCCTCTTACCCTCTCGAAAATCGAGTGAATTGACATCTTATCCTCTTATGGTAATGCTAGTACGTTTAACGATTTTATTATATTCGATTGAGGAACATGCTACAAGGGAACATTCGTCTGGAGTTCCCTGAGTCCTTAGGATTTGTCTGGTTTATTTGGTTTGTTTCGTTTGGATGGTTTGGGTCGTTTAGATCGTTCAGATCGCTTAGATGGTTAGGTTGGTTTGTTGGGTTTGTAGGGTTTATTGAGTTTCCGGAGAAAACCGTCGTCCCCTCGCCCTGTGCTTCGATGGGTGTTGGCCGAATTCCCTGGAGCGAACATTAGAAAATTTTAGGGAACCATTCTTATTGGAGCCAAACGCCTCCAACCTCTAACCTCTAACCTCGTGAGGTCCGATAGGCCTCTCAGTGGGTTGAGGCTGAGGTTAAGGCTGAAAGGGAAGAGGGAGGGGTGAAGAGTCAAGAGTTAAGAATTAAGAGCTACTAAGGAAAGAGGTTGAGGGATAACCGGGTGGCCTTTCCCCATTGCAATAACGAACCCCCTTTGGTATAGTCGGGACAAGCCCAAGGGGAAGGACATAGTTGGAGATCCATAGACCGCACATCTATAGCGTCAGCCAATTGACCCAGGATATAAAGGGCCTTTTGGAGGAATCTTTCATTGATATCTGGGTGGAGGGGGAGGTTTCCAATGTGAGGATTCCCCCCTCGGGCCACATCTATTTTACCTTGAAGGACCAATGGAGCCAGATGAGAGCCGTCGTCTTCAAACAGCAGGCGCCATATCTGCGCTTCACACCGGAGGCTGGCCTTCATATTATCTGTCGTGGAAGGGTATCACTTTACGTGCGGCGGGGCGAATATCAGCTAATCCTGGACCACATGGAACCCAAGGGTGTGGGGGCGCTCCAAATAGCGTTTGAGCAATTGAAGACGCGTCTGGAGAGAGAGGGGCTTTTTGACGAGGAGCGGAAGAGATCCATTCCCCTTGTTCCCCGGCGAATCGGGATTGTGACCTCTCCTTCAGGTGCGGCAATTCGGGATATGCTGCAGATCATTCATCGGCGCTTTCCCAACGTGGAGATTTTGGTCTGTCCCGTTAGAGTCCAGGGAGCTGAATCTCCCCTTGAAATTGCTCAAGCGGTCCGTGATTTGAACGCCTTGGGCAACGTCGAGGTTATTATAGTGGGAAGAGGAGGGGGATCTCTTGAAGATCTTTGGGCCTTCAATGACGAGGACGTGGCAAGGGTTATCTATGAATCGAGAATTCCCATCATCTCCGCGGTGGGGCATGAGACGGACTTTACCATTGCTGATTTTGTGGCGGATATGAGGGCTCCTACCCCTTCAGCTGCAGCGGAGTTGGTTGTCAGGGAGAAGCCCGAATTACTTCGATCAATTCAAGGCTTAAACCTGAGAATGATGGGCTGCATGAGGCAGCACTTGGGGTTCTTGACGGGTCGGGTCGATCAGGCGAGGAGGGGATTGATAGATCCCCGCAAGAGGGTGGATAGGTTCTGGGAACGTCTCAATGAATTATCGCGGCGTCTCTCTTCGGAAAGCCATCGGCTCGTGTTGGGGGCTCGGAATAGGATCGATAGCTTGAGGGAAAAACTGCTCTACAGGAATCCTCATGAAAGAGCCGAAGGATGCGGATTGAGAGTTTCGCAATTGACCAAGGAGTTGAGCGGTTCCATCCAGAAGGGAATAGGGGAGAGGGAAAATCGGTTGAGGCAGTTGGTCTCGAATCTGGATAACCTCAGTCCGTTAGCCATCCTCAAGAGGGGATATAGTATCACCAGGAAATACCCCTCCGATGAGATCGTGAAGGACGCACGGTCCGTGGAGAGGGGCGAGAGGGTAAGGGTGAAGTTCTATCAGGGAGAGATTATTTGCAAAGTGGAAAAATCTGGTTTGCCATAGCCTGCTTCTTATTGATTGTCCCTTTGGATTGGGGGCTCTGTTTCGGTGGCCAGGATACCTGGAGGGTGGAGGGAATCCCCTCATCCCTTAAACAAGGAGATGTTTTCAGGATCAGGTTGACTGGTGATGGAGGGGGAGTACCGTCGGGGGATTTTCGAGGCGAGGAAATTGCCTTCTATCCTCAGGAAAACGGGAAAGGCTTTGAGGCCGTAGTGGGGGTGGATTTGGAATGTCCGGCGGGGATCTACCGACTGAACATCACCGTTGAGGGAGGAAGCGGGGTGACCGGCCGGGTGTTCCAGATAGAGGTGGCCAAGGCATTTTTCGGAGTTCAGAGGATTACCCTTCCTGAGGAGCTGGTCCATTTAGACTCCCAATCCCTGAAGCGGGTAACGGAGGAGAGGAGGAGAATGGAGGCGCTATGGGCTGTAAGAAGCGAAAATCGCAGGTGGCATGGTGAGTTCTTAGCCCCCGTAGAGGGAAGGATCAACGCCTTCTTCGGTGTGAGCAGGATTCTGAATGGCGAGAGAAGGGGGCGGCACAACGGTATTGACATTAAGGCCCAACGGGGCGAGAAGGTTTTATGCCCTAATGATGGAAGGGTGGTCATGGTGGACGAGATCTTTTTCGGAGGAAGGACGGCAGTGGTAGATCATGGTCAACAGATGTTCTCTTTTTACATGCATTTGGATAGGGTAGTGGTCCGAATGAACCAGGAAGTACGAAAAGGTGATGTCATTGGTACAGTGGGGGCAACGGGAAGAGCTACTGGTCCTCACCTGCATTGGGGTGTTCGTCTTAACGGGGCGAGGGTAGATCCCCTTTCATTGATGGAGGCCACAACCAATGATAGGAAGGCCATACAGATAGTTCGTAAACGGAGATATATGGCAGAAAACAGGAAAAAAGAAACAAAAAACGGCGAAAACCTCGGACAAGGCGGGAAAACCCTTGACTGACGGGGTAGGAGGTGTATAATAGAGTTGATTTGATATGGATAGAAAGGGGAAGAAGACCTTTGAGGATGCGCTAAGCCAGTTGGAATCCATCGTGGCCCGACTGGAAAATGGCGATTTGCCCTTGGAGGAGTCTTTAAAGCTCTTTGAGGAGGGGATAAAACTCACCCGTTTTTGCAATCAGAAACTGAATGAGGCCCAGAAAAAGGTAGAGGTGCTTCTCAAGGGAAACGGGGGAGAGCTAGAACCGGGCCCATTCGAGCCGGAAGAGACAGCAGAAGAATGAACTTGGGAAGAGAAGTGGATATCGTCGAATACCTTCAGGGGAAAAAAAGGGTCATCGATGGAGCCCTGGAAAAGATCATTCCCCAGGAGACCGATTTTCCCCAGTCCCTTCACAGGGCCATGCGATACACCCTCTTTCCCGGCGGAAAGAGAATTAGGCCGATCCTGGCTATGACTGCTTATGAAGTCGTCGGAGGAAAGGGGAATGGGATTCTGCCATATGCCTGCGGCCTGGAACTCATCCACACCTACTCCCTCATCCATGATGATCTCCCCGCCCTGGATAACGATGATTACCGAAGGGGAAAGCCAACAAGCCATAGGGTATTCGGGGAAGCCATGGCCACTCTGGCGGGGGATGCTCTCTTAACCGAGGCGTTTCACCTCATGAGCGGGGAAGGGCTGAGAGGGGAGGTGGATCTCCGAGTTGCCGTCGAGGTGCTCGGTGAGATATCTAGGGCTGCGGGATTTGCGGGAATGATAGCGGGGCAGGTAGTTGACATCGAATCCGAAGGAAAAAAGGTGGAATTACCCTTACTGGAATTCATCCATACCCACAAGACAGGCTCCCTGATCTTGGTTTCGGTAAGGACGGGAGGACGTTTAGCAGGAGCGAGAGACGTAGAGATGGAGGCACTTACTAGATATGGTGAGGCCATTGGTCTGGCCTTTCAAATAACCGATGATATCTTGGATGTGGAGGGAAGCCGGACCTCTATGGGGAGACCCCCTGGAGTCGATAAGACCCGGGACAAGAATACCTACCCGGCTCTCTTGGGATTGGAGGAGTCTAAGCGGAGATGCAACGAATTGATTGGCCAAGCAGTAGCTGCCTTGGAGCCCTTCGGGAATAGGGGGGAGCCCTTGCGGGAGATCGCCCTTTACATCGGGAAGCGTAGCTCTTAATTCCATTACAGGGATCAAGGGGTTGTTGCCTACATCCCCTTTCGCTCTCTGAAAAGAATTTCTGGCCATTCTAAAGTTTGCTTCACTGCAAATCTAAAACTCGCCCTTTGGGCTTAAACATTAGATTTGCGGCCGTTCCGGTTTACTAAGAATGGTTGGCAAAAATTCTTTCATGTTCGCTCCAGGAGATTTGGGCAGTAGCCCGTCAAGTGTTGACCATGAGACGAAAGGCAGTCTCTCCTTGAGGTTCGAAGGGATGAAGAAATTATTAGACCATATAAGCTCCCCGTCTGACCTAAAGGCATTGGAAAGGGATCAATTGCCCCTCTTGGCGGCTGAAATACGGGAGGAGATCATCAAAACGGTATCACGGACGGGGGGACATTTGTCCTCTAACCTCGGGGTGGTTGAGCTAACCATTGCCCTCCATTATGTCTTCAACTCCCCCACCGATAAGCTTATTTGGGATGTTGGACATCAAACGTACACGCATAAGCTCCTCACGGGGAGGAAACGGAGGTTTAAAACCCTGCGGCAATTTGGGGGCTTGAGCGGCTTTCCCAAGAGGGATGAGAGCCCTCACGACTGCTTCGATACCGGCCATAGCAGCACCTCCATTTCCTCAGCTTTAGGAATGGCGGTCGCCAGGTCCCTTCAAGGGGGTAAACAGAGGGTGGTCGCCATAATCGGAGATGGCTCCATGACGGGAGGTTTGGCCTTCGAAGGTTTAAATCAGGCAGGCCATCTGGGAAAGGACCTCATCGTGGTACTCAACGACAATGAGATGTCCATCTCTCCCAATGTGGGGGCTTTGGCTTCCTACCTGAGCCGGGTTATGACCGGGCGTTTCGTGAACAGGTTTCGCAGTGAAATGAAGGCCTTCCTGCAAACCCTTCCGGGTATTGGAAAGTCCATGTATAAGATTGCCAAACAGGCGGAGGAATCTTTTAAGGGGTTTCTCACCCCCGGATTGCTCTTCGAAGAATTGGGCTTTCAATATATTGGTCCTATCGAAGGCCATCGATTGGATCACCTCGTTGAAACCTTCTCCAATGTGGCAAAAATGGAGGGACCGATATTGGTCCATGTTCTAACCAAGAAGGGGAAGGGGTATGACCCTGCAGAGTCCGATCCAGCTCGCTTCCATGGCGTCGGTCCCTTTAACATCGGGACAGGGAGGCTACAGAAGAGTGAAGACAGACCTCCAACCTATACCGAGGTCTTTGGGAAGACCTTAGTTCAACTGGCTGAGGAAGACGATAAGATCATTGCCATCACCGCAGCGATGGAGGATGGAACGGGGTTGAGGGGATATTCAACGCGATTTGTTGAAAGATTCTTCGACATTGGAATCGCTGAACAACACGCTGTTTCCTTTGCTGCCGGGTTGGCCCTGGAGGGTTTCAAACCGGTGTTGGCCATCTATTCCACCTTCTTGCAGAGAGCATATGATCAGGTCCAGCAGGACGTTTGCCTTCAGAACTTACCCGTGGTCTTCGCCCTGGACAGGGGGGGAATAGTGGGGGGTGATGGGCCAACCCACCACGGGCTCTTTGATTTCTCTTATCTCAGACACCTGCCCAATATGGTGGTGATGGCTCCGAAGGATGAAAATGAGTTTCAACATATGATCAAGACCACCATCGGATGGAAAAAGCCTATCGCCTTTCGCTATCCAAGGGGAGCTGGATATGGTGTGAAGATGGACCGGGAGCTGAGGTCATTGGAGGTGGGAAAAGGAGAGGTTCTGCTGGAAGGGGAGGATCTGCTTATCTTGGCCATCGGATCCACTGTATACCCGAGCTTGGAGGCGGCTCAAAGGTTACTGGAACATGGAATTAGAGCTTCGGTCATCAACTGCCGTTTCGTGAAACCTCTGGATGGGGAGTTAATCTGCACTATGGCTGAAAAACTGGGGAAGGTCCTCACCGTGGAGGAGAATGTAGTGGACGGTGGGTTTGGCAGCGCGGTCCTGGAGCTTTTTCAGGAAAGGGAGCTTTCCGAGGTGAAGGTAAGACGTATTGGGATCCCTGACCGATTTTTGGAGCACGGTTCGCAGGAAACCCTCAGGGGAAGGTGTGGCATCAATACGGAGGGAATTGCGGAGGTGGCAGGGAAAATGGTCCTGGGGGTCAAGAGGGAAAAGTACGGCGTTATGGAATTTGGAAAGAGAATTATCCTTAAATGAAGAGGCACGAGCGGCTGGATAAACTCTTGGTGGACAGGGGACTCGTTCAATCTCGGGAGAGGGCGAAGGCCATTATTCTGGCTGGTATGGTCATGGTAGGCGATCGAGTAGTTGACAAGGCGGGAAGCCTCGTCAATCCCAGTTCTCACATTCGGGTCAGAGGCAGTGATCATCCTTATGTCAGCCGGGGAGGACTCAAGTTGGAAGATGCTCTCCGCGGATTTCAGGTAGACCCGGAGGGGAAGGTGGCCATGGATGTAGGGGCGTCGACAGGTGGATTTACCGATTGTCTGCTCCAAAAAGGAGCAAAGAGGGTATATGCAGTCGACGTGGGCTATGGGCAGCTTGCCTGGAAATTGAGGAACGATTCACGGGTGGTGAACCTGGAAAGGAAAAATATCCGCTATTTGAAGGCCCAGGAGGTAGGAGAGAAGGTGGATTTGGTGGTTATCGATACCTCCTTCATATCGGTGGCAAAATTCCTCCGCAATATACTTCCCATGATGAGGGATGGAGGGGAGATAGTGGCCCTGATAAAGCCACAGTTCGAGGTGTTTTTCGGGGTCAATTGGTTTGAAGGTTAGGGGGACGATGGAATCGCCCCTGTTGGGGCCAAAGGGTAATAGGGAGTTCTTCATCTACCTGGAAAAGATCCCGAAGGCATAAAGCGGACATAGGCGGATGGATCATTTCCGGTAAGGGTTATGGGTACACCAAAGGTTCCGAAGCCAGCGAAGTTGGTGATGAGCTTGATTTCAGCCGAGGATGGGATATTGATGAGGGCCATGGAGGATTTGAATTCCATCTATGGAGAGATCGAGCTTCTCAGCGATTTGCTTCCCTTCGATTTCACGAGGTATTACGATGAGGAGATGGGAGCCCCGCTCTTCAGGAGGTTTATCGCCTTCAAGGAGCTTGTTCAAAGAGAGGCCCTCGCGGACATCAAGAAGATGACGAACGGGGTTGAGGAGAGATATTTTCGCGACGGATGCAGGAAGGTGAACATAGACCCGGGGGTCCTCTCAGAGGAGAATTTAGTGTTAGCCACTACCAAGGGCTTTGCTCATCGCGTTTATCTTCGGGATGGTATTTATGCAGATCTGACGCTCATTTTTCGAAATCGCTCCTTCAGACCGCAAGAGTGGACATACCCGGACTATCGTCAAGGGGGGGTTATCGAACTGATGAACGGACTCAGAAGGAGCTACTTACGGCAGCTGAAGGCAGAAGGGGCGTAACATGATCAGGAGTATGACTGGCTATGGGATAGGACAGAAGGTTATCTCCCTGGGAAGGGTTACTGCCGAGGCGAGATCGAGTAACCACCGGTATCTCGATATCAGCTTGAGGTTACCCAAGAAGTTATCTCCCTTTGAGACTCGGATTAAGGAGATGGTGAAGGTCCATTTTTCCAGGGGACGTTTCGATATCTCCATCGAGATGGATTCCGGGGGGAAGGATCGATTCAAGCTCGAGCCCAACATCGAGGCAGCTCAGATGTACGTGGATGCCCTAGAAAGCCTAAAGTCGACGCTCGACATAACGGGGGAGGTAACCCTCGACCTCGTTTCGCGGGCAAGGGATGTCATCACGGCGAAGGAGGTAGAGGGGGATGTCGGCCCCCTTTGGGAGGAGATATCGGAGGTTTTGCTGAGCTGTCTGGAGGCCCTTGAGGCAATGAGGGAAAGGGAGGGAAGGAACTTGGTCCTCGATCTGAAAAGGAGGTTGAAACGGATCGCCCGCAACACAAAGGAGGTGAGGGGCCGTTCTCCATCGGTAGTGGAGGTTTATCGCAAGAGGCTCTCGGAGCGGCTTGCAGAGATGACGGAAGGGATGGAAATCGATCGCTCGAGACTTCATCAAGAGGTAGCGTATTTCGCAGATCGGAGCGACATCACTGAAGAGGTGGTTCGGATCGATAGCCATCTGAGGCAATTCGGTCAGATGCTGGAGTCGGATGAACCCGTAGGGCGGAAAATGGATTTTTTACTTCAAGAGATCCACAGGGAGGTGAATACCATCAGCGCTAAAGCCAATGATGTTGTCATCTCTCAAAAGGTGGTAGAGATCAAGGCGGAACTGGAGAGAATGAGGGAGCAGATTCAAAATATCGAGTAAAAGGGCGATGATTTTTATTACGGAGGTCGTGTATGGTTCCTAAACTGTTAAACATAGGTTTTGGAAACGTAGTGGTGACTTCAAGGGTTGTCGCCATCGTCACCCCAAGTTCAGCCCCCATAAAAAGGCTAAAAGAAGGGGCAAGAGAGGCCGGGATGCTGGTGGATGCAACCCAGGGAAGAAGGACCCGTTCCATCATCATCACCGATAGTAATCACGTTATCCTTTCGGCTGTTCAGGCGGAGACAGTGACCCAGCGGTTCGTTTCCGATGAAAAGGAGGCATGATTACGGAAGGGCTTGGAGATGAAGAGGGAAGGATTGCTCTATATTGTTTCAGCTCCCTCAGGGACTGGAAAGACGACTTTGCTGAAACGGGTAATGGGTTATTTCCCCGATATCCGGTTTTCCATTTCATATACCACCAGGTCTCCGAGGTCTGGCGAAAGGGATGGGGAGGATTATCATTTCATCTCCCCACAGCGATTTCAGCAGATGGTGGAGGAGGGGGCTTTTGCGGAATGGGCAGAGGTTTTAAGCAACCAATATGGTACCGCCTTGGATTCCATACGGGAAAGCCGATCCCAAGGGGTCGATCTGATATTAGATATTGACAGTCAGGGGGCAAGACAGATAGAGGAACGCTTCAACGGTGGGGTTTTCATCTTCATATTGCCCCCATCCTTGGAGGCATTGAAGGAGAGGTTGAACGCCAGAAAGGTCGATGGGCAGGAGGTGATTCAGTTTCGGCTGGCTCAAGCGAGGGATGAACTGGAGCAGGCCGGGTGGTATGATTACATCATCGTCAACGATAGAGTCGAGGAGGCCGCTGAACAGCTGAAATCCATCATCATCGCCGAACGATGCCGACGGGAAAGGGTTTTAGAACACATTGGCATCAGCAAGCTTTAGCATTGGAGGAGACACATGGCGAGGATTACCGTAGAGGATTGTTTAGAGAAGGTGAGCAGTCGTTTTGAGCTGGTTATGGTGGCAGCAAGGCGGGCAAAGATGCTCATAAGAGGGGCAAAGCCAGTGGTTGAATCAACTAATCGGGCCATTGTAACTGGCCTCAGGGAAGTGGCAGCGAGAAAGGTTTACCTCGTTGAACCCCCTGAGGAGGAGAAAGGAGAGGGCGATATGAAAGGAGTTAAGGAATAGCCTTTACCTTTGGGCTACGGTTTACTTAAGGGAGCGGTCTTTACCCTGATCCTCTGACCTCAATTTCTTCTTGCCTTGATCTCCTCATTGATTTCCAAGTCCCTCATAATCAACAATCTCCCTTGGGGTGGATCGGGCCGTGTTCGTCGCCTGAAAGGCGGCTCCAAGATTCCACTTCTGACCGAATTGTTCTTATCTTTTTTCATCTTAACATCATCCAGCTTTTGTGATATTTAACATATTGAGAGAGATTATATTTGCCTCGGAGGAATCATGCCGGCAAATTTGCCACCACAGTACTTTGAGGTTGAAAGGCGATATCGAGAGGCGAAGGCAATCCCGGAAAAAATCAAGGCCTTAGAATCGATGATGGCCATAATGCCCAAGCATAAGGGTACGGACAAACTTCGAGGACAGCTCAGGAGCAAGCTCTCAAAGCTCAAAATGGAATTGGAGAAAAAAGGGGGGATGGAAAGGAGGGGATCTGTATTCAACGTGAAACGGGAGGGGACAGCCCAGGTTCTGCTTTTAGGATTTTCCAATGTGGGGAAGTCCCAATTGGTTTCGGCCCTTACTAATGCAAGCACGGAAGTAGCCGATTATTCTTTTACAACGCGCAAGCCCATTCCCGGGATGGTGCCTTTTGAAAATATTCAAATTCAGTTGGTGGACGTGCCCCCAATCAATTTTGAGATCGGCGAAGCCTGGTTGTCCCCTATGGTGAGGAATGCTGATGCCCTTATCATTATGGTGGACTTGGATAACGATCCATTGGCTCAGATGGAAGGGGTTTTGGCCAAATTGGAGGGGATTCGAATCAAACCTGTTGGCTTTGAAGACGAGGCGATTCATGGGGAAGAGGAGAGAATTTTTGAGCCAAAAAGGGTCCTGATTGCGCCAAATAAGCTTGACCTTGAAGGGGTTCAGAAGAAGGATCGGATGCTTAAGGAAAGCTATGGGCGCTCCTTTCCGGTTTTTTCCCTTTCTGCCCAAAAGGGGACTGGCCTGGAGGATTTGAAGAGGGGAATTTTTGAGGCTTTGGATATCATGCGGATATACACGAAGCCTCCGGGGAAAAAGCCCGACTTCAGTGAACCCGTTATCCTTAAAAAGGGGAGCACCGTTGAGGATGCGGGATATTCCGTACACAAGGATTTCGCCAAGAAGATGAAGTTTGCCCGCATATGGGGATCTGAGAGATATCAAGGGCAGATGGTAAAGAAGGATTACGTCCTACATGATGGGGATGTAATCGAATTTCACACATAATCCCGGAAAAAAGCCGCCCTGATCGCTAAATTATGCAGTGTTGCAGTCAAGCAAGGAATAAATGTTAAATCGACTCGGCCGTCTTCGACCCTGAGGCTCAGACCCGAAGGGAGCCTTCGACGCGAGCCGAAGCACTAAATCCTAAACAATATCTAAATCCAAATGACCAAAAGCTTATCTCCTAAATCATACTGTTTTGGGTTTTTAGCTTCGGTCATTTGAATTTGTTTAGGGTTTAGAAATTAGTATTTGGAATTTGCTTGTGTTCCTTGAAGAGCGACTTTTTCAGAGATATGTTCGTATATTGCCGACATGAATAGGGAGTTCCCGAGCGCTCTGGAATCGGAAAGGAGGGGTGGTTGGGGGCGATAAGGTTGTAGGTTTCAGAGCATCTGTGAAGCGTCCAACAAACCTTAGTGCAGGGGTTCTTTTCGGAGTTCCTGAGGAGAAGCGATGAAGGGTTGGAGAGGGGTTGAGAGGAGGAAATTGTTGCGGTTGAAATCCCCCCTGCCCGTCTGGTTCAATCTATACCATGTGCTGGGTAGACACGAAGCCTCGAGGAGGTTGGGAGGGATGATCTCCAACGTTTCCCTCAAGGGAATTTGCCTCGAGACCAATGTGGTTTTGGTAGACGGGTCGCATATTTTCTCCGAGGCGATGGGGGAGGAGAAGAGGCTAAGAGTGGAGATCGATCTGCCTCCCGAATCGGAGAGGATAACGGCCATGGGGAAGGTGGTTTGGTATGATCTCAGTTCATCCAGCTCCCCTTACCGGTTTCGGGCTGGCGTTTATTTGACGGATATGGATGGCAATTCCACAGAGATATGGCAACGATTCCTTACAGCCCTCGGGAAATAGGTCATCGGTTTTAATTCCTTCCATTCCCCCCGCACATTTCGCTGCATCCTCGCAAGAGAATTATTGGCATGCTAATTGCTTTTGTTAACTCTACATCAGGCCCATAAGGGGGATGTTTCAACGAGGGGGTCTGCTACGAATGGGTTCTAAACAAAATGATAGCTCGTCTTTACCCCGAGGGGAATGGATAGTAACTCGTAACGATAGCAACGGACACCAAGAGGATACGAGTATGGGATGAGGAAAAATGGAGTGGATGGTTAAGTGTAAGTTCTGTGGTAGTTCCTTCACCTTTAGCGACGGAGAGACGTTGCCGGATTCCTGTCCTTCTTGTACAAAACAGGAGAATCCCGATGTCCTGCAATTTTTGGCGCATCAAAAGAAGAGAAGGGAATTCGTGATAGTCAGCACACCAGAGGTTGATGGTAGAAAGGTGGCTAAATCCATCGGGCTGGTGACGACGGAACAGGTAGTCGGGTTCAAAATATCCGGGGAATTAGATCTCAGTAAGTTCAATGGGGGAATGGCCCTTTCCCTGGCGGACAAATTGATTAAGGGAAGGGAATGGGCGATCCGGACTCTCACCGATGATGCCCTAGCCCTGGGGGCAAATGGACTTGTGGACATCGATATCCGTTATCAATCCCTTGGAGTTAAGGAGGAGGTTTTGATGGTTCTGGTATATGCCAAGGGAACGGCGGTCATCGTTGAATGATCTTGTTCATCAAGGGAGGAGGAGATGAAGGGGGCTTTCTTGATCGTGGCAATTCTCCTTTTTACTTCGGCGGCGAGACCGAGCGAGGTTTGGAAGTGGGTGGATGAATGGGGAGTCGTCCACTTCACCGATAACCCTGATTCAGTGCCGGAGAAATACAGGGAACACATACACCACAGGGAGTTACCCGGAGAGAGGGAGGAGTCGTCGGGAACTGCCGGGGATGCCAAAGAGATAGTGGAGGAACCACGAGATCGGTACGGCCGAGGAGAGGATTATTGGGTTAATAGGGCAAACGAGATTAAGGAGCAATTGAACCGAGCACAAAGAGAGTATGAGCAGGTTAGGTTGGAATACAACGACCTCATTGCTAAGTATAACGCTACCCGGTCCCGCGCCAAAAGGAGCCAGTACCAAAAAAAGATCGAAGTGCTCCAGGGTCAGTTAAATCGCCGAGGGGAGGATATTGAGAGAACAAAGGAGATCTTGGAAAAGACCTTGCCCGAGGAGGCGAAAAGAGCAGGAGTTCCTGCGGAATGGGTGAAATAGGGGGACGTTGTGGTCCTAGAAAGGGATCAAAGTACCTACAAAGTCTTATTTTTCGGGGTTGCCAACAATTCCGCGCAAGGCAGGAGGGACTTCCTCAGGGATATTTCGAAGCGTTTCCATATCTCCCCTGAAAAGGCCAACTACCTGATCAGCAAAACACCCGTTTTGCTCAAAAGAGGACTTTCCCTGGCGAAGGCCGATGCCTTGGTAAAGGAGTTTGAATCATTGGGGGGGAGGGCACAACTCTTAACGGAGGAGGAAACGCCTTTGCTGGAGCTGGAATTCGAGGCAGATAAAACGCCCTTTCTCCAATTTGAATCCCTCACTTCATCCTCTAGAGGAGAAACAATAGAGGTGATCGGAAGGGTAAAGAACATCTCATCCCATCCCCTTAGGGGTGTGAAAGTTGTTGCTCAATTTTTCGACCTCCGCGACCAATTCATCATCTATGAGGAATTGCCCATCGCCTTCAGTTTCCTTCACTCGGATCAAAGTTCTCCCTTCAAGGTGATAGGGAAGGGAAATACTCGGGTCAGGCGTATTTCCATTGCTTTTAAGGGAGAGGATGGAGCAATCATTCCGGCCCGGATTGACGAAGCTTCCCCCCAAAAGGTGGTACTTCCAGGGAGGAGCAATCGACCCAAGGGCACCAAGAAGGCGGTCTTGGAGTCGAGGGACCTCAGTTCAAAGGGCATCTATACATTACTAGACGAGGTGTTCTCTAGGATTTCGAAAGATGAGTTTATCCAGGCCGATGTTGAGGAGGTATTGAGGGAAGGTTTTCCCGAAAAGTGGGCCTTACTGGAGAGGAAATATGAGGGTGTTGATGGGGAATCGACAAGGCAATATCTGGCCGGTATCCTCTCGCGTTACGCTCAGGAGCAAGGGAGTGCCATTCGATGTACAGGAACATTTGTTGAAGCTCCTTCGGGCTGGGGGGTCCCCGAGATGGTAGTATATAAGAAGGTTGGTTCGAGCTTTCCTCCATACCCAAGAGCTCCTCTAGCTCAATTCGATGGGCAGTCCCCCTTGAGGAATTTCTCATGCCCAAAAATCGGCCAAAAAAGTCCATCGAACATCGCAAGAACTCTGATTAAGGGATATAACGAGGAAAAAATTCCCCATGACTTGAGGAATTTTAATCATCTGGGGTTCAATGCCAAATCCCTGGTTAGCGAAGAAGATGTCCTCCTAAAGTTCCTTTCCCTAGTCCTTTTTGATAGATGGCCTTTTCGACCCTGGGAAATAGTCTGGAATGAGCAGGGTGGATCCATCAATGCATTGTTGAGAAACCAGGGTCTGTTTCATGCAGGGGAGATTCGAAGGGCCTGCTTGGATGAAATCGAATCCAAATTACGCAAGTGCATGTTGAAGGGGGGGCTGTGGCTCCATACAAATGGTGGGAAGACCCGATTTGCTAGAACCTTAAAGGAACTATCGCTCCACGTGAGCGGAATAGCTTCCTCAATGAGATCGGCTTCCAGTGAGTCCGACATAATGCTCCTCCACCAGGATATCATGAATATCCATGGATTTGGCGCCCTCATCTCTGCTCGATGCATCGCATATGCTATGAGGGAATTAGGCACTGGGAGAACATCTCCCGCAAAGTTTGAACCCATTGCCAGCTATCTAAGGGAGGAGTGGCGAGCAAGTGATTGGGGTGAGCGGTTGGAACTGCCCTTATTAGGGGGGCGCCCTCATCTCTTCGATGAAATCATAGATCATTTGTCCGATGACCCCTTGGCCTTCGATTATCTTTATCTCCTCGGAGCTGACTATTGTCAGGATGGGAATTGTGAGCATTGTTCCCTCTCATGAATGAATGGGAATTTATGAAAAGTTTTCATAGACCAGTGAAAAAAGTTATGCAGCAATGCCATTTTTACGACATATAATATACAGTATTAATCTCTTCCCCCCCTCGGTCCGGCCTGAGTTTATCCGTTGTCGGACAATAAATCCAGGCCGTATCCCCCCCTATGTTTCTATCCGGAGTTCTCATACCTCCCTGGCTGATCCGGTCTTGGTATAGTTCTTGCTTCAAGATGATTCAGCCATTCCAGGGGTATGCCATGTTCTTTAAACTCATCTTGGAAAGCGGTCACGTAGGTGCAGGGAAGAGCTACGAGATGGTAAGGTATCTCGAGGGGGGGGATATCTTTTCAGTATTGTTCTTGGCCTCCCATTTTCCAAGGGTTAAGAAGAAGAGATATCGGAAAGGCATAAAACTGATCCAGGAGATAACCAAGAGGGAATACCTCCAGGGGAGAATGAGGGAAAGGGAAGATTCCTATCTCAACACCCATCGAAGGAAGTCGAAAGGGGCCTCCAGGAATGTGAATTCCCCCCTTCCTCCTGGGAATGGTCGTGTGCGAGAGAGGAAATCGCAAGAGCAAACATTATGAACGACGGGCATGAGGTCATGCCCCAATGTGGATAAATCAAATGCTGGCTGAAAAGGTGAGGACCGATGCTTAAATGCCTAGGATGGTTTTTCCTCAATTACCCCAGGTTACCCCTGGCTTCTCCTGCCGATTCAGTTCAGGGCTTCAAGGAGAGGGTGAAGATGATCCCCCCGACGGAAGAGAAAGGGGAGGAGGTTTTGGCATCGGAATTTTCTCCCTTTGTTCCTTGCCTTAACGGTTGTATCGGAGCATCCCCAGTGGGAGCAAAAGGCATGGACGCGAGCACAGCAGCGGGATCTGATCTTTGGGCGACAACATTTTGCCCCGAAAGTATGGGCCACGATGACCGGAAAATGAAACACCCGGATGGCCCCCCTGGGGATTAGCTTTTATTAGGAATGAGGGATGAGGGACCAGTGAGATCGAGTTAGAAAGGTAAAAAAACCCCCCCGCCCCAATAACCTCAATAACTATTGATTTCATCGATCCCTTCATCCCTTTTTTTCTCCTCCCTTCGACTCATGGCCTCGCCATGTCTCCCTCGAATAATTTTTCGTTCCCCTACTCCCCCTCCATGAAAAAGAGCAACTTCTGGTCCTGAAACAATTTCTAAAGGAATTCTTTAATGTTCGCTCCAGGAATCCCCCCCCCACAAACGCTTCTAAAATGACCTGCTGGTTCAGAAATGATGAATACTTACCCCACTTCTCCAGCAGATTGCGCTCAGGGAAGACGGAGTTCTTCAGAAAGTCTGGAAACCCAGGTGAAGGGTTCTTGACCAGGTGTGAAGGATAGGGTAGAGTTTGAAAAAGGATCAGCCAAAGGAGGGGTTTGGCTGATCCAGCCCAATACATCAACATGGGAGGTGAAATAGTGATGTATTGGTAAGCATATTGTATTCCGATTACTGTCCGAAATTCAACCAGGGCATTATTTACGATGGATGAATCAAATGACCCTCGAGCTTGGGGAACAGCATGAATACGAGATACCTTCAAGCCCTCCTTGGGCTTTTTTGCCTTTTGGCGGCCTCCTTCTCCTATGGTCAGGTATATAAATGGGTGGACGATTCCGGAACGATCCATTTTACTGATGATCCGGCAAAAGTGCCCGAGCACTATTGGGATCGCGTTGAGGAGAAGAAGACTATCAAGAAGGAAGGCCAAACACCTTCCCTGGAGGGGAAATGGCCGAAGCGACGGGTCCAACGGGAACCCACGGATCGTTTTGGAAGGAGGGAATCCTGGTGGAGGGATAGGGCCTCCAAGTGGTGGGTGCAGATGGAGAATGCCACTTCCCAACACCTAAGGATAACCAAGGAGATCGAAGAAGCAGAGAAGGTCTTGGATAAGGCCCGAAACGATGGGAAAAGGAGAAGGTACCGGAGGAAGATTGGACGCCTCCGGGAGGAAGACGAAAAATATAAGGCTGAGATAGACGAGGCGAAACACATGCTGAATGACGTCTTGTTGGATGAGGCGAGGATGGCAGATGCTGACCCTTCATGGCTCCGGCCATAGATATGCTACGGGGTTTTGTACTGAAATGGATTAACTTTCAAGGAAAATCGAACCCTCTCGTTATCGATATCCATCCTTTTTTCCTGCCTTCATATGAAGTTCCATTATCCCCCTTCTTCAATTAGAGACTTTTCCCCCTACTATGAAAAAAAGTCAGCGTAATGAGCGGCTCATATCTTTTTGGGAATGTGACATGAAATGCGGCTAATCATGTCAAAAAGTCAAAGGCGGATGGTTCAGAACCTCTTCCCTTTCATTGGCATAAAAAATGCAAGTTTAAACGGATATATTTCCTTGTCGTGGTGAACGTGAATATGGCCGAAGACAGTAATAACAACAGAGAAGATCGAGTACTGATAACAAAGGAATCCTGTGCCTACCTTCGTATTACGAAACCGACATACTTCAAATATATTCGGCAAGGGCGAATTAATGCCATAAAAGCAGGAAAGGGGTGGAGAGTGCTCAAATCGGAGCTGGACCGTTTCTTGAGGGGAGATCTGTGAATCTTTTAAGACGACCGTTTTCGCCCGTCGAACGACGCCATCTTAATGAATCAATTTCCACCTTCACCCATTCGAGAATGGGGATGGGAGTGAATATACGGGGAGGGGAAGAAAGATGGGAAAGATAACCATCCGGAATAAGGCCAAGCAGGAGAAAGATTGGGTTGACTGGAATGAAAAAATATTCGAAGATATTCGAGAAGGTATGTTTGAGGAGATGTGCCTGGATGAGATGATCCAGTGGGTAGAACAAAAATTGAAGGAATGTCAATAAGGAATCTCTATGACTGAGGAGAAAAATCGGGAAGATCTAGGCGAGAAATCAGGGATTGTTTCGATTGAGAAGAGGAGGTTTCCCAGGTTCAACGTCGACCTCCCCATGAAATATTCCGAGGTGAAGGTGCGCAAGAAGCAGGGAGGGATTGCCCACGATGCCAGCGAGGGAGGGCTTCTCGTCTATATGCAGGAGAAGTTTCCCATTGGTACCAAGCTCAAGATCGAGGTATTCTTTTCCCATGGTTTTCGTCTAACGCCCATCAGGGCCGAGGCGGAAATCGTGTGGGCGGATATCAGGGGACCCGAGGATTGGGGCGAGTATAAGTATGGATTGAAATTCATGAACATAGGGAAGGATGACTTTTCTAAATTAAAATGGTTGCTCGATAGCCTTTCCGCCTAGACTGAAAGAAATTGACGGCCAGCTCTATTTTGGTTATCCTGGGGGGAACCGGGGTCCAAGATCATAAAGTGGTTAATCTATAGAGCTGGTTTTTTTTCGGAAGAGCAGGGCCATATTTCTAAACTTTGAGACCCTCATCCATGTGACTTTCCAGGGGAACGAAGGGGTCATGGCGAAAAAGATCAGTGTAGTTGAACGGCGTTTATTCACCCGGCTCCATGTTCCCTTGAGGGTCCTCTTTAAGATTGTGGACATTTGGAGTAAGAAACAGAGTTCCATGGTCATAGAGGGAGAAACGTGGAACGTCTCTTATGATGGTCTGTGCATCGAAACTGATGCCGTGGTGCAGGAAGGTGTTATGACCTTCTCAGAATCGGACGGTGAAAGGAGGATCAAGGTATTGCCCTTTCTGGTGATGAGGGAACAACAGTTAGAGCTGGAAATTGATCTCCCATTGCCCGAGGAGAAGATAATCGGCTTGGGTAGGGTGGTTTGGAGCGAGTTAAAGGCCACCAATGAGATGTACCATTTAAAGATCGGGGTTTTTCTTGAAGAGCTGACTCCGAAGAAGAGGGAGAGGTGGAACCGTTTCATCCGGCACGTTAAATAGGTGGAGTGCATGAATAATGCTGTAGACAAGGAGAGGTTCTCATGAAGACTCATAATCGAAAAGACCGGAGGAAGCATCCCAGAGTGAAGTTGCGGATAGAGGTGAGTTACCAAAAGATGGATTCCTATCTCCATCGGTTTACTGACAATATCAGCGAGGGAGGATGTTTTATCGAAACGGATGAGGTGTTGCCCCCTAGGACGGAAGTTCCCCTGGAATTTTCCTTCCCGAATCACCCCAAACCCTTGGTGATCATAGGGGAGGTTGTTTGGGTCGTGGAGGGGACGCATTCGGGAATGGGGATTCAATACAAAAAGATTTCCGCGGATGCCCAGAAGGTGCTCAAGGAAATCGTTCAATCCCGAATGGAAGGGGAGAAAAATCCTTGACTAATAGATCCATTTTTTGTAAAGTTGGGGTTCAATTTGTGAGGAGGAAGAGTTTATGAGCAAGAGCAGCTTTTCCTATAGGGTATATGATCGAAAACCCCACCCCAACATAGTCCTGCAGGTGCTCGAGGATGAGGATTGATTGAATATAGGGAAATGAGGTTATGTTTTGTCTTATGCCTGGTCATCATCTTTATGGGTTGTGCCTCTGAAAGCCCATATGAAGGGGTCTCATTTGTCAGATATACAAAAGAAAAATTTCCCGAAACAGCGAGGGCGGAGGTTTTCACCAAAGACGTGGAGAAGCCTTATACGGTTATCGGGGAACTGAAGGTGACTTTCTCTCCGGAATTAGAAGATGAGGAGATGATGAATCGGATGAAGGAGGTGGCCCGAGGAATTGGAGCAGACGCCGTTATTGGCCTTAAGAGGGAAGTAGTTGAAATCGCGATCCCGCGGGTTTTTCCCGAACCTATCAGAAGCAAAGCCAGACATCAAGCATTGGACGTTCCCAGTCCCGAAGCAAAGGAGGAGAAGGTTCTCCTAAGGGGTCTCGCTATTCGGTATCGGCGAATTCCAGATCACTGAAGGAGGGTGATGATGGAAGGAAGGACCGGTGTTTCAGGCGCAGATAGAAGGAGCTCCCAGCGGTTTAAGGTGGACCTAACAGTGGATTATGCCCGGCTAGAAAAAATGCGGCTTAAGGCCGGCCTGGCGGGCGATGCCAGTGAAGGAGGGTTGATGGTATATCTGCAAGAGCGAATGAAAATCGGGACAAAGCTCTATGTTGCCCTTCTTTTCTCCCTTGGCTTTGAGCTTACCGGAGTCAAAGCATTATCCCAAGTGATATGGAAAGATGCACGATTGGAAGAGGGCTGGGGTCAATACAAGTATGGGTTGAAGTTTTTGCAGATTGCCGATGAAGACCTGCGTAAATTGAGGCAACTCCGAGCAGATTTAGCGATCCAATCCTAAATCCATACCCAGGGAATTGTATTTCACTTTTTCCTTTGTTACCCTCTGGGTTTATTCAAATACCAGACGCATAATTCCCGGCCCTGTTGTTCATCTCCGAACCCCTTATCTTTAATCCATTTCCATGAAAGATATTTCCCATATCTCATTGTGCTCCCTTCTCTAATTAATCAGCGAAACCGCAAGAGAAGGCCATCTCATTTCCAGTAGATCTTTCTAGCCGGAGAATTGAGATCGATGGGTTGCCTTCGCCCAGGTTTGGCACAGAAAATGCAAAAAATATGGCCATTGGGGCAAGGAGATCATCCAGAGCCATCACCGGATCCTTATCCCTATACAAATCCTAATCCTAGTTGTTGGCTGTTCTATCGACCGAAAGAAGTGGGACCGAAATCGATCTTATATTGGAGGATATATGGAGGGCCATTTTCGACTTTATGAGCGAAGGAGGTATCCCAGATTCCCCGTTGATTTTCCGGTTGACTACCGTCGCGTGGATGGAGGCAAGGCCTTTGTGGGGACGGCCGTCAATGCTAGTGAGGGGGGACTGATGGTCTGTCTCGAGGAGAGCATGAAAACCGGGACTAGGCTGGTTCTTTCCATGTTGTTCAACCTTGGCTATCAACTAACGGAGATCAGAGCACAATGTCAGATTATCTGGAAGAACGTGGGATTAGTATCGGATTTCCCAGGGTACCAGTATGGCCTCAAATTTCTCGAGATCGATGAATATGATATATCGAAATTGAAGCGACTCAGGAAATACGCAGTGGACCAGATGGTCTGAAAAGAGGAGGACACTGGGGATGGGTCGGAACCGAAAACAAAACCTTCTAAATAAGATCCATGGTCCCCAAGACTTGCGGGACTTGAGCAGAGGCGAACGATACCAGCTAGCCGAGGAGATAAGGGAGAAAATCATTCATACCGTTTCCATCACTGGTGGGCATCTGGGCTCGAACTTAGGCGTTGTGGAACTGACTATTGCCATTCATTACGTCTTTGATTCCCCTCAGGATAAGATAATTTGGGATGTGGGACATCAGTGCTATACTCACAAGCTCTTAACAGGGAGAAGGGAATCCTTTCATACGTTGAGGCAGTATAACGGCTTGAGCGGCTTTCCTAAGAGGGAGGAGAGCTCCCACGACGCATTCAATACTGGGCATAGCAGCACCTCTATTTCCTCCGCTTTGGGTATGGCCGTAGCCAGGTCCCTCAAAGGGGATAAACAGAGGGTTATCGCCATCATCGGAGATGGCTCCATGACGGGAGGTTTGGCCTTCGAAGGGTTAAATCAGGCAGGCCATCTGGGAAAGGACCTCATCGTGGTACTCAACGACAATGAGATGTCCATCTCCCCCAATGTAGGAGCGCTCTCCGCTTATTTGAGCCGAATCATGACCGGCCAATTGGTCAACCGATTTCGACGGCAACTGAAGTCCCTCCTTCAGACCATTCCGGGCATCGGGGACTCCATAGTCAGAATTATCAAACAGGCGGAGGAGTCGTTTAAGGGATTCTTGACACCTGGGATATTGTTCGAAGAACTCGGATTTAAGTATGTGGGTCCTATCGATGGGCATAACATTGAACATCTTATTGAGACCTTTAGAAACGTAAAGGAGTGGCATCGTCCCATATTGATCCATGTGATTACCAAGAAGGGAAAGGGGTATGAGCCCGCAGAACTTGAGCCATCCTCCTTTCACGGAGTGGCCCCCTTTAACATTGAGACGGGAAGGCAGATTAGCGAGGGAATCACACCCAAAAGCTACAGCAACGTCTTCGGAGAGATCATAGTGAAGCTGGCGCGAATGAATCCACAGATCATCGCCATCACCGCTGCCATGGAAAACGGTACTGGCCTCAATGTCTTTGGGAAGGAATTCCCGGATCGCTTATACGATGTGGGAATCGCAGAGCAGCACGCCGTCACCTTTGCGGCAGGATTGGCCTCGGAGGGGTTCAAGCCGGTTGTCGTCATCTATTCAAGTTTTTTACAAAGGGCTTATGACCAGATTGTCCACGATGTTTGTCTACCGAGGCTTCCGGTAGTCTTTGCATTGGATCGAAGCGGGATCGTCGGAGAAGACGGTCCCACCCATCACGGCCTTTTCGATATTTCCTATTTACGCCACATCCCCAATCTGATTCTCATGGCTCCCAAGGATGAGAACGAATTTCAACACATGCTCAATACGGCATCCCTTTTGGCCCAGCCCGTTGCTATCCGTTATCCCAGGGGAAGGGGAGAGGGGGTAGCTATGGACTCGACATTAATGCTTTTGGAAATGGGAAAGGGGGAGGTTTTAGCTGAGGGAGGTGATCTCCTCATGCTTCCGGTGGGCTCGATGGTTTATCGGGCCTGTGAGGTTGCAAGAAAACTCCGGGAAGAGGGCATCCGGGTTACGGTGGTCAATCCCCGTTTCATCAAGCCCCTGGATAGTCAGCTATTGTGCGGCCTGGCCCAAAAGATAGGGAGAGTCGTTACCATCGAGGAGCATATTTTGGCAGGGGGATTTGGAAGTGCTGTGATTGAGCTCCTCCATGAGAGGGGCCTTTTGGATGTGGAGGTGCTTCGCCTCGGAATACCGGATCAATTCTTGGAGCATGGTCCTCAAAGAGTTCTCAGGGAAAAATGGGGTCTCGATTGCAGGGGAATCCTGGCGAGGGTGAAAGACTTTTTCATGGGGGAGGTCGATCTGCAAAAAGCCGGATCAAAGGTTGTGAGACAGAGGGAGAACCGAGTTATCCTCTCAATGTAGCAGGTGCTTGAGTAGTAATGCGAAGTCCCCTCGAGGGGACTTTTTATGATCTGAAATAATTTCATACTTTGCCCCCCGAGAATAGGAAAAAATTTCAACATCCCTCCTTGCTCCTCAGAAGAAATGAGGAAAAATATCCCTTTGTTTCAAGTAATTTTCAATTATTTCCCTCTAATCATAGCCTGGCATGGAAAATGCTGTCAATCCAATATTGCAGCGGGCGGGACAAGAGCCTGAAAAATGATGGAATCAGAATCCCATACGGTGCTCACAACCCGCGAAGCCTGCCAATACCTGAGAATCTCCAGGCCAACCTACCTAAAGTATGTCTATGAGGGAAAGATCCGGGCGAAAAAGGTTGGGAAAGGCTGGAAGGTCCTGAAGTCAGAGTTGGACAGGTTTCTCAAGGGGGAAAGGTTCATACCGGAGAGGCGACAACATCCCAGGTTTCCCGTCGACCTTCCCATCGATTATACCCTCATGGAGAATGGAAAGGCTGACGTGGGAAGCGTTGCCAACGCCAGTGAAGGGGGACTGATGGTCCTTCTGAACGAGAGGATGGATGTTGGAACCAAAATGATTGTCTTCGTTCCCTTAATCCTGGATTCAGAGTCCACGGGAATCAAGGCCACCTGTAGGGTTGTCTGGAGGGACTTTGGAGCGGTAGCCGGCGGATCCCGTTATCAGTATGGACTTCAATTCATGGATATCCGTGAAGAGGATGCCCACAAACTGAGAAAACTGGGCAGCCAAATGCTGGGGAATCTTCCCCCATCCTGATTGGGAGAATTTACCTTTTGGGAGGACCTCGAGCCCTGGAAAGTTGGCTCGGGAAGAAAAAGGCTAAGACCCAAGGAACCCACTGCATCGACCCAAGAGAGATCGATGCAAAGCCGATCTCTCGAGCCCTTGGAATTGCCCAGATTCAATGAACCCGTTGAGCCCCCCAATACCTCAACCATCGCCCCAACCGAGACAAAACCATCATCTTCTCATCTCTAAAACTCCTTTTGCCCCATTTTTTTCCTAATTGCCCCTGGTAAAATAGCATCAATTCCCATAAATTGGGGTCAAATGGGGGTAATTATGCAAAAAATTCATAAATATGACAAAAAACGGCTCTCTTGGGGATAGGGAGAATTGATACAACTTACTGGGATCATTGATAATTTTGCCAGGTAGGCGCTGATTGGCATGAAAAATGCAGTAAAATCAGAACATCTTCAGGTAAACTATGATAAACCGAAAACCGCATGCTATCAATATCGATTAAATTCCATTAACCTTAAGGGAAACCGTTATGGAACACGGCAATTTGGCCGAGTGGAAGCCGCGTCACCTGAAAATCGGTTTCAAAGAACGCCGAAAATACCCCAGGTTCACATGTGAGTTTCCTATCGACTGTATTACTACCGAGAGCGATATCCATGTCGGTATCGCCGCCAATATTAGCCCGGGCGGATTATTGGTCTGCCTGCATGACCGGATTAATGTCGGGACGCCTTTGAGGATAAATTTAGTCTTCAACCGAGGTTTTCAGCTCAAGATCATTAGCGCAAATGCCGTCGCCGTCTGGGGTAATGTTGTGCGCCATGCCTTTTGGGGAAGATATCGATATGGTTTAAGGTTGATTGGAATGAGCGACAGCGCTTTTTCGGATTTCAAAGGCCTTCTGGCTCAGCTCGGTCGGGAATTCCGTCTCAAGAATCCATTTCCCACGAGTTAAGGGATTTACGATAAACCCTGGCAACGTGAACCCTGACCTCCTCTATATTAAGCACTGGATGATGGGGGTCATCCAGTGCTTTTTTTTATTCCGATTCATCGTTTCCCATCTGGCGTATAAAATGCTAAAATAGATTCGGGAAAATCTGAAGAAATTCCCCCCGTTTACCGGACATTTTTCGGATCGGGTTTGCCCAATAGCTCCGCAGAGTTTCCCCAGTCGACGCATTCATCATGAAAGTGAGGTTTCGTTGAGGAGAAAGAAGGGTAGCGGTTTTTGGGAAAAAGGGGTAAAATATCATTCAAGAAAAGCCATAAGGAGGATACGAGGGGGTTCTATCCTGAAACAGTAGATTACTAGCAAAACTTTTGTATACGCAGATAATTCCAGCAAAAGAGGGGAAGACTGGGCAACTAATGTGGGGGATTAAATAATGAAGGTCGGGTTTCGAATCCTCTATTGGGCAGTGGCGGTCTTTTTCCTTTTCGTCACCTTTGGAGAGGCTGGGTTTTTTGTCGACGCAGAAGGGGTGGTAGTTGGGAGAAGGACCTTTCGTATATGGGGCTTGCCCACGGGTAGACGTCTGGTCATAAAGTATCAGGAGCCAATGGAAACGGACCCGGGAAGGCAAGTAGTTCGTTACAATCGGATTCCGGTAACCTATTCCATCTATAGGAAATTCAAAAAGGGGGACGAGCTGGAGCATTACAAATTCTCCTTTGTCTTTTTCCGAAATGATGAATCCGTGAAGTTTTCGTGGAATACACGATGGACCGTATCCATCATCATATTGGCCTTTCTGTTCTTCGCGGCCTTCCACTATGGAAGGCCCCAACCTATACGCTATTCACGATATTAGCTCTTGCTGAAAGGAGCTGAAGTATTTTGCCTTACCAGAGGTGTCGAAAATCATAACGGGGTAAGAGCTCTTCGATTTGTGATCCACGGGGCATGATGCTCCCCCAGCACGGAGTCCGGTAAGCTTCTATTATGGTGGCACGGTATCATGAAGGTTGCGGGAAGAATGAAGCGCTCGCCGTCGAAGATAATAATGGAGACTGTTGTGGAGTCGAAGATCGGTACATGCCCCCACTGTGGGGGTAAGGTTAATTTCAAGAGTGCCATATGCCCTCATTGTGGGGGAAGAAGGCCGTCTCCTGCGGCGAAAAAGCGAAGTCCCATGTGCCCCCGGTGCCATGTTTCCCTTATCCATTATGCATATCGAAACCGCGACCTGGATATGTGTTCCCAATGTGGGGGGGTATGGCTGGACCGGGGTGAATTCAAAGACTTAACGCGGGAAAGCGATGTTTACCAAAGTCAGCCGGCACCAAAGGAATATGTTCGTGGACCTATAAAGGATTCGATCCAATATATCCCTTGCGTTCGGTGTGGTGCCTTAATGAACCGAGAGAATTTTGAAAAAATATCCGGTGTGATTATTGATCAGTGTAAGACCCATGGGGTTTGGCTTGATGGAGGTGAATTAGAGCGAATTCGAACCTTTATTGCCGATGGTGGGCTGGAGAGGGCTCAGGATAGGGCAATAGATAAAAACAGGCAGGCGCTACGAGAACTTGCTGGCAATGTTGGGAGGGTTCAATTTACCCAGCGGATGATCCATTTTTGGAATCCAAAGCGGTGGTTTTTCACGGGGTGGAAATAATTCTCCTGCCTTACTCAATCTGGAATTCCCAGAGTTTTATAGAAGATGTTTTTGTAACTATTTAATTTTATTGAGAATTAGTCATTTCAGGAGGAAACTCCATTGTCCCTTCGCTTCCATGCCTTGTGAGGCGACCCTTTCGGGGTTCGCAGGCTTCCTCGTGAGCTCAGCCGAACGGTGGGGAATACTTACCCCTTCCAGTCGAGTTTGGGTGTTGCCGTTCCGCGGTGCTGCAGTTTGAAGGATGAAATTACGCTCGGGGACAACGGAATTCACCAGAAAATCAGGAAATTCCAGTTACTCATTGACATGATCATTTTTTCCGTTATAAATAATATGGATATAATTATGACTGATGATCTTCCAAAAATAGACAATAATTTAAGGAGGTGGGAGAAATGAAAATATTTCTCGGTGGTGTTGCAGCACTTGTTGTTGGAATCATCCTGTTAATCTTTTGGTGGTGTGATTTCATCACGATGCTAAAGGGTTTCATTCCCATCATTCTCTTGGTCGGGGGAGGGTTTGCAGCTTACAGCGGCTACGACGAAATAAAGGAGAAGATGACGGGTGAACCCGAGCAGTTTGAACCCACCTTTGATACCAAAGCGGCGGGGAAATCGGAAGTTCCTTCTGACACACCTGAGGAGGAGAAGCCGAAAAAGCCAAGGGCTGCAAGGGTTCCCAGAAAGCGCAGCCCCAAGAAAAAGGAGGCCTAGCTACTAGTCCGGTTAGGCCCAACGGAAGGCATCATAATGGAGGGGAAATATTCCTCCTTTTGCTCGGGCTTTACATCATTTACTGTCCGGCCGGATTACCCCCCGTCTCAGTTATGATGATCCCCTCCTTTGAAAACTTTTTTAGGCGCTTCGATTTTACATGGAATGCAATCCAGCAATTCCGTATCATTGGAGCGCCTTTTTTGTTAGCCTCGGAAACCGTTGTGGCCAATGGATCAAGGAGAAAAATCGGCTACTTCTCCTTGAATAAATAACCTAGCAACCGCCGCAATACCGAGTTACTTCCCCCTTCGGCTTTGTCTCCGATAATTCCCTGATTGAATAAATCCTTTGCTATCGTCCTGCTCCGACAGGGAGACGGGGACGTTTGGTTATGGGCGGGCGGGGAGAATTGTGGTAAGATTAAAAAGATTGGTTTTGATCGGTAAAAGATCTGAGGGAGGCTTTCATGGCCATCTACTCATATTCAAAACTCGAGGCATTTCGAAACTGTCCCGAGGGCTACAAGTATGGTTACATCGATGGAATCATCCCGACACCCACTATCGAGGCATTTCTGGGAAATCGGGTCCATGAGGCCCTTCATAAGCTTTACAAGGACCTCGGGAACAAGAAGCTCAATTCCCTGGATGAGATTGTTGCCTATTATCGACGTCTGTGGCAGCACGAATGGAATGATCAGGTGCGAATCATCCGAAAGGGCCTCACGGCCGAAAATTACTATCGGATCGGTGAGGAATGTATCAAAGCTTACTATGAAGCCCACACCCCCTTTAACGGAGGGAAAATCCTGGGCCTGGAGAGGAAGGTCCGGTTCAGGCTTGGCGAAGATGATCACCACATTCAGGGAGTGATCGATCGGGTCGTTCAAAAGAGGGACTACGTCTATGAAATCCACGACTACAAGACCTCGGGCTTTCTTCCCACTCAAGACCAGGTCGATAAGGACAAACAGCTTGCCCTTTACCAGATCGCCCTCAAGGAGATGTGGCCCGATGTGAAGGATGTGACGTTGGTCTGGCATTATCTCCGGCATGGAAAGGAACTCAGATCGACTCGAAGCGAGGAGGATTTGGAAAAGCTCAAGTCTGAAACCGTTTCACTCATCGAGCGCATCGAATCTACAAGGACCTTTTTGCCCAAGGAAAGCGACCTCTGCGAGTGGTGCGACTACCAAGAGCTCTGCAGCGCTAAGAAACATACACTGAAAGTGGCCGAACTTCCCAGAATCACCGACGACGAGGGCGTCCGGCTGGCCAACCGATACCTCCATCTCAGGCGACAAAGGAGGACTTTAGAGGAAGAAATGGAGACGATCAAAATGCAGATCATTTCCCTTGCCAAACAAGAGGGGCTTACCGCGGTGCGAGGGTCCGACCAATTGCTGAAGGTTTGGATTAAGCAAAGGCTGAGGTTTCCCTCCACTACGGGACAGGACTCCGAATCCAGACGAATCCTGGAGTCCATCATAAAGACGAGCGGCAAATGGGACGAAGTCTCAACCTTAGATACAAAAGCCCTCGACTCCATTTTGCTGGATCACCGGTGGGAAGCCGAACTCGAAGAAAAACTTCTTCGGTTCGCAACGTCTTTCGAGGAATCGAGAATAACCGTTTCCAGGTTAAGGGAGAGCAATTCCGATTAAAGAGGTATATTGACAATCCCTCATTTGGTCTCATTGTATGGTGATTGGCATATGAAAGTTGGCGACGAGATATATCACCCGGATTTAGGGGTGTTGAAGGTCTTAGATTGGAGCGATCCATCCCTTCTGACAGTGGTCAAGAAGGAAGACGAGAGGCAGACCCCGTTTAAGATCGGCAAGCAGTCGGGTTGGAAGAGGATAGATGCGAAGGGGAAGGAGATTACAGAAGCCTATTTGGAGGGAGTTGATATGGCTAAGAAAGAAAAACCAAAATTTTCGGAAGAGGAATTTGTGGTTCGGGCCATTAAGAAATTGCGAAAGCCACCGTATAAGGGTATTCACAGCGTGTATAGCGGGTTCAACCAGGCCGTCAAGGAATATTACGGCACAAACCCCGTCGAAATGACCCAGAGACTCGCCAGAGAGGGAAAGATTGTTGCGAGGCCAGCCAAAGGCGGGGTTATGCTCTATCTCCCCCAAGACGCCCCGCAAGCAGGAGGAGATGCATTGGGCAAAATTCTGGAGGAGGATTGAACAGGAAAAGTGACTTTTTGATTATACGGCAGATTCTATTTTTCATAAGCGAACATCCTTGTCCCTTCGCTTCAATGCCTTGTGAGGCGACCCTTTCGGGGTTCGCAGGCTTCGTCGTGAGCTCAGCCGAACGGCGGGGAAGACTTACCCCTTCCAGTCGAGTTTGAGTGCTGCCGTTAAGCGGTGCTGCAGCGAAATACAAGTGCTGCGGTCGGAAGGAAGCAGGGATGAGGGTAGAGGTAAGAGGCAGGAGGAGGGGGTAGGCAGTAAGCAGTAGGCGGTAGGCAGGGTAAGGGAAAACTGTGTTTTGGATCTCTCCTTCTAGATGACTTTTGTCCCTCAGATTACGCTCATGGATAACGGTATTCTCTAGAAATTCGGGAAACATAAGCGGGGATTAAACTTGAATAAGCGGACGATTTGCGCTATATTGAATCACTACGATAAAGGAGGGAAGGGTCCCATTGACTATTTTAGTGACCAACGATGACGGAATCGATTCCCAAGGGATTCAAATTTTAGCCGAGACACTGAAGGCGCTTGGGAGGGTATATGTTGTGGCGCCTGATAAGGAGTGCAGTGCCATGGCCCACTCCCTCTCCCTCCATCGTCCTCTGAGGGTGGACCGGGTTCGGGAGGATTATTTTGCCGTGGAAGGCACTCCCGCTGATTGCGTCAATTTGGCGGTTTGTTGCCTATTATCAAAACGGCCGGACGTGATCGTTGCCGGTATCAACAAGGGGGGAAACTTGGGGGAAGACATCACCTATTCGGGTACCGTTTCCGCCGCCTTTGAAGGGGCATTCTATGGAATCCCTTCGTTTGCCATCTCATTGGTCTCAAAAGACGATTTCAAGTTTAAGACAGCAGCTTCTTTTGCCCTGAGAGTAGCCCGATTCATATTGAAAAACGGCCTTCCCAGGGACACATTCCTCAACATTAACGTCCCCAACCTCAATGAGGATGGGGTGAAATCATATAAAATCACCAAACAGGGGCGAAGGATCTACGGGGATGCGGTAGCGGAGGAGGTCGATCCAGGTGGGCAAAAATATTACTGGATCCGGGGCCATAGGGGTTTTGAATCAACGGAAGGCACGGATTTCGAGGCCATATCGAACCATCATATCTCAATCACACCTCTTCATTTGGATCTGACTGACTATTCCTCCTTCGAGGAAATGGGGAAATGGAAATTTTAGTCGTTGTGTGAAATAATTTTTCGGGGGGTGGAGTATGAAGACGACGGTAAGCATAATAAAAGCGGATATCGGAAGTATCGGCGGCCATATTAAGCCGAGTCAGAACCTGTTAGAGGCGGTGGAGAACTTCCTCCGCATTAATGGAAAGAATCTCGTGAACGACTTCTATGTGGGCCACACCGGAGACGATGTCGCATTGCTTCTTTCCCACACTGAAGGGGTAGGGGCGGAAAGGATTCATAAATTGGCTTGGGACACCTTCCTCGCTGGTACCGAAGTGGCCAGGAAACAGGGCCTCTATGGGGCGGGACAGGATCTCTTGAAGGATTCTTTTTCGGGCAATGTGAAGGGGATGGGGCCCGCGGTAGCCGAGATGGAATTTGAAGAGAGGCCCAACGAACCCTTCCTTTTTTTCGCGGCGGACAAGACCGATCCAGGAGCGTATAACCTTCCCCTGTATTTGAGTTTTACGGACCCTATGCATAATGCCGGGTTGACTTTGAGCCCCGCTATGAACAAAGGCTTTAAATTTACTATCATGGACGTTTCCTATACGGAGGGGGATAGGATAATCGAGCTCAATGCGCCCGAGGATCTCTATGATATTGCGGCACTCCTGAGGGACAACCAGCGGTTCGTGGTGGAATCCATTCACTCGAGGAATAATGGGGAAATCGCGGTATCTGTGAGCACGACCCGTCTCCACAATATCGCGGGAAAATATACAGGAAAAGATGATCCGGTCACGCTGGTAAGAGTCCAGGGAGCTTTTCCGGCCACAGGGGAAGTACTTTCGCCTTACAGCATAGGACATTTCGTAGCGGGATTTATGAGGGGAAGCCATACAGGCCCCCTGATGCCCGTGAAGCGAAATTCATCTATCTCTTTTTTCGATGGTCCCCCAGTGGTTAGCTGTCTCGCCTTCTGCGTTCATAATGGGAAACTTACCGAACCTGCCGATACCTTCGATCATCCCTATTGGGATCATATTCGGGAGAAGGTTGCCAGAAAAGCAACGGACATTCGGGAACAGGGATTCTCTGGTGCGGCTATGCTTCCCTATAGCGAATTGGAGTACGGTGGAATCGTCGAAAAGATGGAAAAGCTGGATACTCAGTTTAAGGTAAGGGGTTGATGCTTTGGACTAACGCCCCCAAGGCTTCATGGAGGTCTTGACATTGACCTCTGAAGCACTTTATGATCGGGGTTGATCTATTATCTTGCCCCCCGGACTGAAGGGTTTAATGGTGCCCAACGGAAAATTTGTTCATCTCCAGACCTTCGGCTGCCAGATGAACGTACATGATTCCGAGAAGATGTTGAGCATTTTAGCGGAGTACGATTATAGGCCCACCGACGATATCCATCGGGCCGATATCATCCTGCTCAACACCTGTAGCGTGAGGGCAAAACCGGAACACAAGGTTTATAGTGCTCTGGGAAGGCTAAAGAAGCTCAAGGAGAAAAACCACCATCTGGTCATCGGGGTAGGTGGGTGTGTTGCCCAGCACGAGGGCGAGCGGCTGTTAGATCGCATTGGTCATTTGGATCTGGTCTTCGGAACACACAACCTTCATAGGCTACCTGAGCTCATCAGCGATGTCCAGGCTTCGAGGCGGCCGAAGTGCGCCGTGGAATTCCACGATGAGGTGAAATCCCTGGATATCTTTCCGGCTCCTTCGGATGGTGAGAAGGTGAAGTCCTACGTAACCATCATGCAGGGATGTGATAACTTCTGCTCCTTCTGCATCGTTCCCTACGTGAGGGGAAGGCAGAAGAGCAGACACAGCGAGAACATCCTAGGGGAGATCAAGGCCTTATCGAACAGGGGCGTAAGGGATGTCACCCTGCTGGGGCAAAACGTCAATTCTTACGGGAAGGACCTCTCCGGAGAATTAACCTTCGCACAGCTCTTGGCTCACATCAATGAAACCGAAGGATTATGGAGGATTCGATTTACCAGCTCTCACCCGAAGGATATCTCAGAAGAGCTTGTCATGGTCTTTGGGAAGTTCAAAAAGGTCTGTAAACACATTCATTTGCCCTTCCAATCCGGTTCGGATAAGATCCTTGAGAGGATGAACAGGGGGTATACTCAAAAGGAGTATATGGAAAAAGGAGAGCAACTGAGGGAAGTCTGTCCGGAGATCGGGATTACCGCTGATGTAATGGTGGGTTTCCCCGGGGAAGATGAGGAGGATTTCCTCGAGACCCTCGACTTCATCCAAAGGGTTCAATTCGATAACCTATTCTCCTTCAAATATTCGCCCAGGAAGGGAACCAAAGCGGCCCAGCTTCCCGACCAAATCAATGAATCCACCAAGAGCCATCGCTTAGAGGTCCTCCAGAAATTGCAGAAGCGGATTACCCTGAGGAGGAATCAGGCTCTTAAGGGGAGGTATGAGGAGATATTGGTTGAGGGTGTGAGCAAAGGGGCGAAAGACGAGATGACCGGGAGGACGAGTTCGAACAAGGTAGTCAATTTCAAGGGAAGCCCTGATTTGATAGGTCAACTGGTGAAGCTAAGGATAGAAGAGGGATACGCGAATTCCTTGAGAGGAAAGATCATTTGATGGGGAGGAGATCATGCTAAAGGAGGTAAAGGTTTCAGGCTTGAGCATTGACCCAATTACCCACACACCTATCGTTCTCTTGAAGGACAAGGAGAGCCAAGAAGTCATTCCCATATGGATCGGATTGCTCGAGGCGAGTTCCATCGCTACCCAGCTGGAGAATATCAAGCTAGCCAGGCCGATGACCCATGATCTGATGAAGAACATTTTGAATCACTTGGATGCGGTAGTATCGAGAGTTGAGGTGAACGACCTCAGGAACAACACCTTCTATGCGATTATCCATTTGGACTGGAACGGAATGGATTTTGCCATCGACGCTCGCCCCAGCGATGCCATTGCCATTGCTTTGAGGACGAAATCTCCCATATTTGTTCATCAAAAGGTGATCGAAAAGTCAAGAAAGGTTGATTTGGCTCAACGGGCAGAGGGTGAGGGGGTACTTGATGAAAAGAAATGGGAGGAGATCCTCGAGGATCTTTCCCCTGAGGACTTTGGAAAATACAAAATGTAGGGAAATAGTGGAGCTGCTCTGATACCCCAGATCTAAGGATGGTCCAACTCTTACCCGCTTTTCCCCCCACCCTTCCTTCTCCTCCTAAACACGATCTTGTATTGGGTTCCCTTTCAAGGTGACCATTTGGTTTTTCCAGGGCTGAATCAATTTCTCCATTTTGCGTTCTCGGGTTCAAGTTACCTTTTGCTCTCGTCTTGCCTTGAAGCCTTCGATAGCAATTGGTATGCGCTTTGGGGTTCTTGGAAATATCCAAGGGTTTGCGGGGGGGGTGAGATGGTAAGGAGAATCATTATCGCTATCGATGGGCCATCGGGATCGGGTAAGAGCAGCGTGGGAAGGCGCTTGGCGGAAAGGCTCGGGTATCGTTACATTGATACAGGGGCAATGTATAGAGTGGCTGCCCTGAAGGCCACAGAACTTTCTATCCACATCGATGACAAGGAAAACCTGACCAAGGTATGTTCGGACATGGAAGTTGTATTCGTCCAAGATGGGAATGAAATAAAAACCTTTTGCAACGGCAAGGACGTGAGCGAGGCCATCCGGAAACCCGAGATTAGCGCATTGGCTTCAGAAATTTCCACAAAAAAAGCCGTTAGGGATATGTTGGTCGAGATGCAGAGGATGATGGGAGCTGGGGGTGGGGTTGTGTCGGAAGGAAGGGATATTGGAACGGTTGTCTTCTCAGGGGCGGAATTGAAGTTTTTTCTCGATTCCACACCCGAGGAGAGGGGGAGGAGGAGGTTTAAGGAACTCTCGGAAAGGGGAATGCGGGTGAGCCTTGAAGAAACCGTTGCTGAGATGAGGAGAAGGGATCAGCGGGACCGGAGGAGAAAATTGTCGCCGCTCCGGAAGGCCAAGGACGCCTTGGTGATCGATTCCACGCATATGAGCATCGAAGAAGTAGTGGAGAGGATGTTCGAGGAGGCATGCCGCCGAATCTCTGAGGGAGAGGGCTGTTGAAGGTTGAAATCACCGTCTCGTGCTGATTGGGGGATTCCTTTTGGATTTTATCATTGCAAGGCATGCTGGCGTTTGTTTTGGGGTTAAGAGGGCTATTGATACGGCCTTCAAAGCGGCCCGAAATTACCGGAGTCACGTATATACCATAGGCCCCCTCATTCACAATCCTCAGGTGGTTAAGCAATTAACGGAAGCCGGAGTTATCGTTAAGGAGAGGATAGAGGATATTGCTGAGGGCACAGTCATCTTCCGATCTCATGGTGTCCCTCTCCATTTGGCTGAGAAGGCCAGGGAAAAAGGGTTCCGAATCGTCGACGCCACGTGCCCATTCGTGAAGAGGGCACATGGATTTGCCCGATTTTTGAGCCGGAAGGGATATCTAGTTATCGTGGTAGGGGACAAATTGCACCCGGAAGTGAAGGGCCTTAAGAGCTATGTCGAGGGTGAGGCTATGGTGGTGAGCTCCCCTCGAGAATTGGCGGATTGGGTGGGAAGGAGGAAAGTTGGTGTAGTAGCTCAAACAACCCAATCCCTGGAAAATTTCCGGGAGATTGTGGCTATCTGTCTGGAAAAGGCAAGGGAAGTCAGAGCCTATAATACCATCTGTGATGCCACGGCCTTACGGCAAAGAGAGGCCCTCGATTTGGCTCGTAACGTCGACTGCATGATCGTCATAGGGGGACACAGGAGTGCGAATACAAAAAGGTTAGCTAAGATCTGCCGGCGCATTCTGGGTGATACGCACCATGTCGAAGGGGTTGAGGAATTGAATCCATCATGGTTTAGCGGTAAGGGGAAGATCGGGGTTGTTGGCGGTGCTTCGACACCTGGCTGGGTCATCGAGGAGATCGTGAACGGTATGCGTCGCATGGTGTCCCAAAGTCCGTAAAGCGTGAGTGGCTTAAAAGATTTGTCTTTTTCGGGATAGTATGCTATATTTTCTCGAATTTTAGAAACTTTCTTCGAGGGGGTTTATGGTTTAATGAAGGAAAATAAAACGCACGACATGAAAGGAGTCAACGGGGACTCTATCGGGAATAATAGATTTGGGAAAGATGAGATGGGAGGCGAGATCGAAGACTTTAAGAAGCTTTATGAAGAATCCTTTAAGAGCATTGAAGAGGGAGATATTCTGAATGGGATTGTAATGGCCGTTGACTCGGAATATGTCACTGTCGATATCGGTTACAAATCGGAGGGCCAAATTCCGATCTCCGAATTTAAGGATAAGGATGGAAATGTAGAAGTAAAGGTGGGGGATGAGATAGATGTGCTCTTGGAAAGGAAGGAGGTCGATGACAGCTTGGTTACGCTTTCCAAGGAAAAGGCGGACAAGCTCAAGGCTTGGAGAAGTGTTAGCAAAGCCTTCCGAGAAGGGGAGATTGTCGACGGCACGATTACCTCCAGAATAAAAGGCGGATTGACCGTGGATATCGGCATCAATGCATTTCTTCCCGGTTCCCAGGTCGATATCCGCCCAGTCCGGAATTTGGATAAGTTTATTGGAAAGCGTTTTAAATTTAAGGTGATCAAGTTTAACAAGAAGCGGAGCAACATCGTACTGTCACGTCGGGTTCTCTTGGAAGAAGAGAGGAAGGGGCTGAGGGAAGAGACCCTCAAGCATTTAAGGGAAGGGGAGATCCTTGAGGGCGTAGTCAAGAACATCACCGATTACGGGGCATTCGTTGACTTAGGGGGAATCGATGGTCTCCTCCATATCACGGACATTTCTTGGGGAAGGCTCAATCATCCCAGCGAAAAACTTTCCTTAGGAGAGAGGATAACAGTCAAGGTGTTGAATTTTGATAGGGAAAGGGAAAGGGTTTCCCTGGGATTGAAGCAGATTTCTCCGGATCCGTGGGAGGAGGTTAATGAGAAGCACCCCATTGGTTCCCAGGTAAAGGGGCGGGTGGTAAGCATAACTGATTATGGCTCATTCGTTGAATTAGGAGAAGGAGTCGAAGGGCTCGTCCATATCTCGGAGATGTCCTGGACCAAAAAGGTAAAACATCCCTCGCAGGTAGTGAATGTCGGGGATATCGTTGATGCCGTCGTTTTGGATATAGATGTGCCGAAGAAAAGGATTTCCCTGGGAATGAGACAGGTCGAGCCCAATCCCTGGTCGGTGATCGAGGAGAAATACCCGTTGGGAACCAGGGTGAAGGGAAAGGTTAAGACGATTACCGACTTCGGGGTATTTGTCGGCTTCGATGAGGGCATTGACGGCCTGATCCATATCTCGGAGATATCCTGGACGAAGAAAATCAAGGATCCCGCAGAGATTTATAAAAAAGGCCAGGAGGTTGAGGCGGTTGTCCTCAATATCGATCGGAAGAACGAGAGATTTTCTCTGGGAGTGAAGCAGCTTACAGCAGACCCCTGGGAGGAGATTCCGAAACGGTACCATATCGGTGACCGGGTGGAGGGTAAGATCACCAATATCACCGACTTCGGGGTATTCATACAGGTGGAAGATGGCATCGAGGGATTGATCCATGTCTCTGAGCTCAGCAAGGAGAAGGTTGAAAATCCCTCAGATGTGGTAAAGGTGGGGGAGGCGGTTTCGGCAGCGGTGATCAACGTAGATCCCCAGGAGCGAAAGATTGGCCTGAGTGTGAGAAGTCTAAAGGAGAAGGATGAAAAGGAGGAAATCGAGAGGTACATGGCCGGCCAGAAATCGGGAGCTCCAAGTCTTGGACGCTTGATCCAGGAGGAGATGGAGAAGAAGGCCAAAAAAGAGGGGCCAGATAAGGGGAAAGAGGCAGAAGAGCCCGCCGTTGATGTAGCCGAAACACCTTCCGATCAGGAGACCAAGGAGGAAACGTAAGGCTTATCCCCCCCCCGTTGGATTGCTGGTGTATTGAAGGGGCTATGAAGGAGGTGAAATCATAGCCCTTTTTTCACGAGGGCAGAATGAAATTTTATCGTGACATCACCTTGGGGCGCTACATGCCCATGGGTTCAGTGGTCCACAGGATTGAAGCGAGGACAAAGATTATTGAATTGATGGCCTTAGTCATCACAATCTTTCTGGTCCGGGAAACCACTGCCCTCGCTATGATGTTCTTTTTCTCGATTTTAGTTGTGAAACAGTCGAAACTTCCCCTCATGTATGTCATACGAGGGATTAGACCTTTTCTCTGGCTATTCCTTTTCATCTTTTTCATTCATTTTCTCGTCGTTCCGGGACGTCCGATCTTCCCCTCGCGTTTCGGTTTCATGGAAATGACGTATTCGGGGTTGAAAGAGGGGGCCTTGATTTCGTTTCAAATGGCATTATCCATCATCTTTTCGTCGATTCTCACCCTGACAACCTCTCCCATGGAGTTGGCAAAGGGGGTTTTTCGACTGCTCTCTCCCTTAAGGGTTTTTCGTGTTCCCGTTGATGATATCGCTATTACGGTGATGATCTCAATGAGGTATGTGCCCCTCTTTCTAAAAGAGGTCGAACGGATTAGGAAAGCCCAAAAGGCGAGGGGGATTTATTTCGATGAAGGAGGCCTTTTGCAACGGGGCAAAATGGTTTTGCCTCTATTGGTTCCCCTTATGGCCAACAGTTTGAGGAAAGCTCATAGCATTGGCGATGCGCTGGCGGTAAAGGGCTACGGGGAAGGTGTCAGGTGGCCCACTCACAAAGGTGAAAGATTGGGGCAAGAAGGGTGGCTCTCCCTGGCAGCAACGGGGGGATTGATCGGCTTGGTAGTGGTTTTCGGAGGATTTTTTTGAAGCAGGTGCACCAACGGTATGAGAAGATTATCACCCATAACGATTTCGATGGAATCGTAAGCGCCTCTTTATGCTCCTTTTCGTTACGGGTGGAAACAGTTGTCTTTGCGGCGCCTTCGAGTATCGAACGATCACTGATCAATATTACTGAGGCCGATGTGGTCTGCGATCTTCCCTATCCATTGGAATGTGGTCTTTGGTTTGACCACCACGAGGGGAATTTTCAGGCCTTGCAATATCGCAACATCGATCCCTCCTTTTTGCCGGGACGGTTTAATCTGAAAGCAAGCTGTGCCCGGGTGATCTTTGGTTTTTTCGGCCAAGAAGTTGCCTTTCCGCCCTGGTATGAGGAAACTGTGGCGGAGGCCGATATCATCGATAGTTTCAATTATTCCTCCATCGAGGAATGGAGGAGGGAGACGCCGGGAAGGGCCATTGACAAGACCTTAAAGATCAGCGACCCTTCACTGAGGGAACGGAATACGTACATGAGGAATTTGGTCTTTCAAATCCGAGATCATCCCTTGGAAGAAGTCGCCCGCCTCCCCGCAGTCAGGAGTCGATTGGCCGGTTATGAGGAGAAAGAGCTGATGATGATCAAGATCATCCAGCAATCCGCCACCTTTCTGGCGTCGGACGGCGAGGGGAAGATGGTTATCCTCGATTTGACTGGGTACAAGCGGAGACCTGATATCGTCAAGAACCTGGCCTTTCTCATTTTTCCCGAGACACTATCGGTACTGGAAGTCCATAATCTCCATGATAGGGGGGTAAAGACCAACCACCTGAGTTTTTCCTTGTCCCTTTCCCTTAACCTCAATAAGACGAAGCATAAGAAGGACGTGGGGGAGATTATGAGGTGCCTCAATATCGGGGACGGTCACAAAGGCGCGGCGGGGGGAACGGTCTATTGCACTTCCAAAGCGGAGATGGTGAAGAAAAAAGGGGAGGTCGTCAACGCAATCTTTCGGCTATGGGAACAACAGAGTTGATTCCATTCTCGGGCGGGAACGCTTCAGTTTGGGCCATTCTGGGAAAACTTCACCATATTTCTTAAGGGACAAATTTCACGAAACCCTCAAGACTGGGTTCCTCTGCCCCCCTTGAGCAGGAGGTCTCCGGGGCTAAGGTCATATCTTCGGGGCGATTTGATGCCTCCTTGGCCAAGGCCTTACCTGCTTCGAGCTCGTTGGTACTCCTCCTTCAGTGCGATTGGTCCTTGGTCAAAGCTCTCCCGTTAATATGCGATCTTCTGCACTATGAACAATCATATCAACGAGAGGTGCTCGTGGCAAATTGTTTCTATGTACTCTATATAGCATTCATCTATTCAATCGTTTCAACGAAGAAACCGTGATTGTTGTGCGAGAATCACCGTTTCCCCTTCTTCTGTTAATAGGTCAAATTGGCCGAATTTTCCGACTTTGATGAGCTGCGAATTGATTCGCGCACTCTCCCCGTCCTTGTGAGCGCTGTCGTCGAACACTATCTCGCCCCACGTTCCTCGCTCACCTGATAGACCTTCATGGGGTTCCCCTTATTAAGGCCACTGCTGAGTTCGGAACGGTGCGTGTTAAGGCGGAGATTTTGGAGAGATGGACAATCAGATCGTCGCCCATATCATCGCTGAAGTACTCCTGGTTGAGGTCTTCACACGTATTCCCAGAGGGGAGAGCGGCAATAGGGGGGGTCTCCATTCAAAATGTTTGAAAAGGAGTTAAGGCAATGAAGTCTTGGTTCTCTGGGAAATAGGAGAAAATTCTTTCGAAAGAAATCAAAAACGAGGAGAGATTCATTGATTTTCACAAAAAGAGTACTTTCATCCCGAGCAGTATCATGATTCCGAAAAAGAGAACCCTGACTTTTTCATCACCCCTTTGCAGATAGAAACGAGAGCCAAAATATCCGCCGAATGCAGTTGCGACAAGCATGGGAACTGCCAAAGGATAGTGAATATATCCGGCGAGAATAAATAGAATGACTGCCAGAATGTTCCCAGCCAATAGAGGTAATCTCCTGTTTCCCGCAGACTGAAGAATCGTTTGGCCATAAACAATTATGAGCAGGTATGTCATAACGCTAGCGCCAGCTCCGCCAACTATTATAGCGATCAAGCTGGACGATATAGCCACAGGAGGCCCGATTGCGTTTCTATATTTATAGAGTCTGCCTTTTAGCTTTTTGATTCTCTCTTTATTTTCAAACCATAACACAATTGCCAGTGCGACAATCAAGAAACCTATCATCTTCCGCAGTATCGACTCATTGAGATTATCTACTACAACATAACCCAGGACAGATCCCACTAATGCAAAGACAACGAGAGAAAAACTGAGCTTATAATTCATTTTCTTATACCTATGAAACTCAATGAGTCCCGTAGCAGTTCCGCCGAGCGACGAAAACCGTCTCGTTCCCAGGGCAACAGGAATAGGAAGGCCAAGGGAAAGATACTAAAGAACCAAAAAAAGCACAAAAAAAAGCTGCAACAGATGCGAAAATGATCAAGTGAGGTTCAACCATATCATCAGACCCAAAAAATAGCATTGAGAATCATAGAACGGAAAACCCTCTTGGTTTAAGGTACCGGGGTAAGATAAAATGTATTCCCAAAAGCTAAAAACTAAAAACTGGCATGGTTGGGCTATGATACACCAGAGCTTATTCCAGTTCAAGCTTGAGCCTCCAAGGGAGAGATAACCTAAAGAAGGCTTGAGAGACCGAGCATCGCTTTCAATCTAAAACGCCTTCAACCGGGTCGTCCCCTTTTCCTCACGTGGCTTTTTGATTGCGAGGTCCTCCTAATTTTGGTATGGTCGTGAAAGCAATGGGAACGAAGGACACAGGAATGCCGGTCCTTTAGGATAGTATTTACTGGTGAAGTGGCGTGAAGAGGGAATACGCCGATCATCCTATCGTTGGGGTCGGGGCTATCATCATAAGGGGAGAAGAGGTCCTGCTGGCCAGGAGGGGAAAGGAGCCGGGCTACGGGAAATGGAGCATCCCAGGCGGGGCAGTAAAGTTGGGAGAGACACTGGAGGAAGCTGTTATAAGGGAGGTTGGTGAGGAGGTGACCCTGACGATAAGTGTCGGAGAGGTTGTTGAAGTCCTCGAGAGAATTCTTCATGATCCCGGGGGGAAGGTTCAATACCATTACGTCCTGGTAGATTTCTTCTGTGAACACCTTTCGGGAGAAGGGAATCCGTCCAGCGATGTCTTGGAGGTCCAATGGGTTCCCATATCGGAGATCTCCCGGCACCCTCTCCCAAGGAAGACGAAAAAGGTCATCCAAAAGGCCTTTGAAATGAAGCAAAGGAGGGTAGAAAAAGAGGAATGACAAATGAATAATGCCAAATGTCAAATGACCAATAGCCAATAACCAATGAAGAAAACCTAATAACGAATAACCAATAACCAATAAACCGAGATCTGAGTTTTAGGAGCGAGGCCATCACGGTACGGCCACCGGTATGAAGAGCGGCTGTCCGAATTTCTCCTTCCCGAACTCCCCGATTATTTTCTGGCCCTCGGGGGAGGTCACCCACCCGATATAGGCCATGGCCAACACGTAATTCACGTGGGTGTGCTTGGCTGGATTGACACACATGATTCCATATGGATTGAAGAGATCTGCGTCTCCCTCGCAGAGGATCTTTAAGGAAACCTTATTCTTGTAAGCCAAATAGGTCCCTCGATCCGCGAGGGTATAGGCAAGCTTCTCGTTGGCAATTTGAATGACCGCGCCCATGCCCTGGCCGGCCTCCGAATACCACCTCCCTTTGGGTACAGTACCGGCCTTCTTCCAGAGGAATTTTTCCTTCTTGTGGGTTCCGGAATCATCTCCCCGGGAGATAAAGGGCGCCCGGGCTTCAGCGATTGCGGCTAGGGCTTTCTTGCCATCTTTGCTCCCGCGGATGACTGCAGGATCCTTCGTTGGCCCCACGATGATGAAGTCATTGTACATGACATCTCTTCGGTTCACTCCATGGCCTGCGGCCACGAAGTTATCCTCAGCCGGCCTGCTGTGAACGAAAACCACATCGCTGTCGCCCATCTCCCCGATCTTGAGCGCCTTGCCCGTGCCCACCGCAACGACATCGACCCGACAACGGAACCTCTTTTCGAAGGGGGGGTTGAGGGCCTGGAAGAGCCCCGTGTTATCGGTACTGGTGGTGCTGGAGATCTTCAGTCGTTCCTCGGCCAATCCCGATGAGGATAATCCCAAAGTGAGACTCAGGGCGAGAATGAGGATGATTAACAGGAATTTCTTCATGACATGTCCTCCTTTTGCCTTGAAATGGTGAAATTAATTCCCTGACTCAGCCTGCAAGCGTGCAGAAAGTCTACCACGAGTCTGGAGTACCGTCAAGAATAAAAGTTATTATTAGTTATTATTAGTTAAAATAACTCCTTTTTAATTGACTTAACCCAACCTTTTTGGTATTTTTAAACGGAAGGATTATCCTTTTTGCGTAAACTTTAACGGATATATTCGGGCGAATTCCTTTCCGGGATCGGCCCCGTGGACCGCACCTCATGGAATACCTGGTTGACGCCTTTGGCGATTCGGCACAACTCATTTTTGGCCTTGATCGGGAAATCTATGGAATCGTGGGAAGGTCGGTGTTTTTTGCCCTGACGGCCACGTTCCTGGCCGCCCTTTTCGGCGTTCCCTTCGGTTTTCTCATCGGCACCAGGAGGTTTCGGGGGCGATCGGGATTGCTGACCGTCATGAATACCCTCATGGCCCTCCCCACGGTGGTTATCGGTCTCCTTGCCTATGGGTTTTTCTCCCGCCGGGCCCCCTTGGGCTTCCTGGATCTGCTCTTTAGTCCCACTGCCGTGATTATAGGCGAATTCATCCTCTCGCTTCCGATCATCGCAAACTTAACGGTCTCGGCCGTGCAGGCGGTAGATCCCCGGGCGATTCTGACGGCAAAGACCCTGGGGGCAGGGAGGGCAATGACCGCCTGGACTATTCTGATGGAGGCGCGGTTTTCCCTGCTGGCTGCTATCATAGCGGGTTTTGGGCGGGCCGTTTCCGAGGTGGGCTCGGCCATGATGTTGGGAGGAAATATCCGGTTCTATACGCGGACCATGACCACCGCCATCGCCCTGGAAACGAGCAAGGGGGAATTCGGGTTCGGTCTAGCCCTCGGGTTTTTCCTCCTCTTGGTAGTCTTTTCCATCAACATCCTCTTCCACTTTCTTCAGGTGAAAGATCGCCAATGATGAACGAGATCGGGAAAATGGTTCAATTGGAACTGAGGAATGTGACTCACTATTACAATGGAAAGATCGTTTTGGATATTCCCCATCTTTCCATCGAAAGGGGAAAGATCTACGGCGTAGTCGGACCCAACGGGTCCGGAAAAACAACGCTTCTCTCCATCATGAACCTTCTCATTCGACCAACCACGGGGCAGGTCTTTTTCGATGGGAAACCTATCAATTACGAGGACAACAGTCGGCTGGATATACAGAGGTCCATGGCCTTGACCCTCCAAACCCCGTATCTCTTCAACACGACGGTGGAGGGGAATATCGCATACGGGCTGAGGGCTCGGGGGAATCCCAGGAAAAACTGGACCGCCATCGTCGATGATGCCCTTCAGAAGGTAGGCCTACGGGGTTTGGCAAAGAGGAGAGCCCGGGAGCTTTCGGGAGGCGAGTCCCAGCTGGTCGCCATTGCCAGGGCCTTGGTCATTGATCCGAAGATCCTGTTTCTCGATGAGCCCACGGCAAACGTAGATGCCAGGCATATCCGCGGGCTTCAGGAGGTCATTGCGGCTATCAACGGGGATCGCGGAACAACCATCGTTCTCACCACGCATGACCTTTCCCAGGCATACCGGGTCGCACACCACGTCTTCCCGCTCTTTGAGGGGCGACTGGTTCCCTCTACCATGCATAATCTGTTTAGTGGTGAGATAAAGGCCTCTCCGGACGGCGAGTCACATTTCCATAAACCCAGAGGATATCATCGTCTCCAAGGAGCCCTTCGCCTCCAGCGCCAGGAATCGATACGAGGGTACAATCACCCAAGTGGTTGATCAGAAAGGGAGGGTAGATTTGGTGGTCGATGCGGGGGAGACTTTCAGGGTCCAAATTACCGAACATTCCTTTCGGAGGCTGGGTTTGAATGTGGGCTCCGGGATATACATCACCTTCAAAGCCAGCTCCGTGCATCTCCTCTGAGGGGAGTCAGTGGGGAAGTTTATGGAAAAAGAGATGTTGACGGCAAAGGAAGTAGCTGAGTACCTTAACCTTAACGAGAAAGTCATCTATCGACTGGTTAAGGAAGGGAGGCTTCCCGGCGCGCGAATTACCGGTAAATGGACCTTTTCTCGGTCTCAACTGCGGGAGTGGATCGAATCCCATTCCCTTGAGGTGATAGGATCGTTCCCCTCAATATCCGAATCGAAGGCCAAAGACGCATTATTAATTGCGGGGAGCGACGATCTTTTGTTAGGCCGAGTCTTCGGCAAGATTCTCCATGCAGAATGTCCGGAGCTCGTCATCTTTTATGCCACTACAGGAAGTCTGGAGGGAATCAGGATCATTCGGGAGGGGAAGGCCCATCTGGCAGGAGTCCATCTTTACCATCCCCAAAGCGGGCAATATAATCTGCCGTACCTGGGGAATTTTGTACCCAGAGAGCGGCCTTTTGTATTTAATCTGGCCTATCGAAACCAGGGATGGATGTTGCGGGCGAAAGCATCCCCCGCTTTCCGGGGTGCGGCAGACCTCCTTCAGTCGGGGATACGGGTGATCAACAGGGAAAAGGGATCGGGGACAAGGATTCTTCTGGATCACCTCCTGGCTCAAGATGGGGTTAACCCGAAAAAGGTGAGTGGCTATACGAACGAGGTTTATACGCACCTGGAGGTTGGGCTGGCCATTTTAAAGGGGGAGGCCGATGTAGGACTGGGGATCCAGCCGGTGGCCGAATTCTTGGGGCTCCGGTTCTTCCCCGTCACCACCGAAAGGTACGACCTGCTCGTTCCCCAGGGAAACCTGTCCATGGAGCCCGTTCGGATATTCTTCAACCTCCTCAATTCGAGGAGGTTTTTGAAGGAAGCAAGGGCACTGCCTGGATACGATCTGAGAGATTCGGGAAAGATACTCCAGTGAAGGTAAAGATAACTGGAGAGGAATCCCATGCTTCAGTAGCAGCCGCTGATACTAAGGGCTCCTGGAGCTTGAACGATCAGTTAAACGCATAATTGGTATTGACTTTTTTGATTTGCCTTCCTACTGGAAGAAAGTTATGCGGCCCTCTTGTTGATGGATCAGCAATATTGGGAACCGTAAAAAGAATTGTGACATAACCAATTGGACATGGTATGGAACCGACGATTTTCTGGGACCAAAGACAAAGAAGTAGCGGGTGCGCAAAGGGAGTCAGAGGAACCCGAACTGGCGTCGGGATGTCACCCTGCAAAAAATGATATTTTTTGCGATGGACAGGTATTTTCTCTTGACAGGGTGCCCTTTAATGGGTGCCCCCTTCTACTTCCTAGGCCGCACATACCATTCTTATTGACTTTTCTCAATTTTTCCTTTTTTATGGAAAAGTGAACCATTGAATCGATTATGAAAAAAGTAGGGGCGTTATCATGATTTACACATGTGACTGGTGTGGGAAGAAAATCGATAGGAAGAAACAGGGTCTTCCCCCGGGATGGAGAATGCTGGAATATGATTCTAATAAATACACAATCGAGTTTGATCGAGCTTCTGTCTGTTCTCTGGATTGCGAAGTGAGATTGGCACGAAAGTATGGTGCCGGTGGCTTTCGATGATTGGAGTGGACAGGAAAAATCCAACATGTAAGGAGATACAATATTAACTGAACTATACAGATTAGCCTAATTCCGACTTGTACGACATTTGATCCACAAGTCTTTACCGATTCCACCTGCAGAATCCATCTTTTGTTTTTCACTCACCAATGATCTTCACTAAGACCCGTTTTCGCCTCCGTCCATCGAATTCACCATAGAAAATCTGCTCCCAGGGACCGAAGTCCAACTTTCCATCTGTGATTGCTACAACTACCTCCCGGCCCATCACCTGGCGTTTCAGATGGGCATCCCCATTATCCTCACCAGTCCTATTATGCCTATATTTGGAAATCGGTTCATGGGGGGCTAGCTTTTCCAACCACTCATCATAGTCCTGAAGAAGGCCGGATTCTGCGTCGTTAATGTATATTGAGGCGGTAATGTGCATAGCGTTTACCAGGCATAACCCCTCTTTAACGCCGCTTCTCCCCACACAATCCTGGACCTGCGGGGTAATGTTGATATATTCCCTTCTCGAATGGGTATCGAACCATAACTCATTCCTAAAGGATTTCATTCTCCGTCGCCTCCTTTCAGACTTCATGGAGCGTTGCCATGGAAAAGATCAAAACAGAGGATAGCTTATTAGGGCTTTTTCGGGTGTCCGAAGAATGCCCCTTATCCGTTTTCTCGCCTCGTTTTCCGGGAAAGAAGCGGTCTGCCGGAAATCGGAGCAAGCAAATGCCTAAATCACGCAAAGTTTCTGAACACTATTGGGGTTGGAGAAAATCGGTGGCCTCCTCAAGGTCGATGATTTTCCTCCATTCCCTAGACCAAGACAACAACTTTTGGCATGAATCCGTTCGAGAGAAAAGGGTAACGAGTAATGGATTATTCCTACATTTGGCTCATGAAGAGCTTTTCGTAGGTCTCTTCGAGTCGGGCGAGGTGTTTCATCTCGTCCTTTTGGAATCTGGAGAATACCTCTTCCATGGGCGCACCGCTGCACTGAGTTGCCATCTGCTGGTAGAAATCGACTGAGCGTTTTTCATCGTGCATGGCGAAAGCCAGAGCGTCCTGGGGAGATGCGTTCTCATCCAGGGGTCTTTCCTGAACGAATAGGGTCAAGTTCATACTGGGACCAGCCTTTTCTTCCTCTCCATGGAGGACAACCGCCCCCCCGGCCAAAGCCCTTTCCAGGGCATGCTTATGTTCCAATTCCTCCTCGGCTAACTCCTTGAGGAGCTTCCTCGCCGATTGATTCTTCACGAGCTTTAATGCGCGACGGTAGATCTCAAAGCTCATCTGTTCCTGTTCGATGGCTTTCTCCAATGCCCCTTCCAACGTATAGCAAACCGCTTCCATAAGTACCCTCCCTATCATCTCCATGAGATGGAGTTTTGATTTGGGTCTTATTCTACCGTTAACGGTATCCGGATTGCAACCGATTTGATGGTAACATTTTCCTTGCTAAACCTCGAGAATTGATCATACTTACATTGAATTGATAATATGTAGGTTCGCTCGGTCGGCTGGTTTGAGAAAACTCCACGGATGTTGGCTCCATTTTTGGGCTATCGAACCCATGGGGAGAATGAGAATGTATCCGTAAGAGGGGGTATTTGATGGATGCAATTGTAATAGTATTCATAGCATTTGGACTGGCAATGGATGCCTTTGCCGTTTCTATCGCAAGCGGAGTAACCATTAAACACCTAAGAATTGGGAATGCCTTAACGATCGCGACCTTTTTTGGATCATTTCAGGCTTTTATGCCGCTCATAGGATGGTTAGCGGGGCTTACCTTGACGGATTTTATTTCAGGGGTTGACCATTGGATCGCTTTTGGGCTCTTGAACGGGATTGGTCTTAAAATGATCTACGAATCGTGTAAGGTAGGGTCTATTGAGAGGGAGATAAACCCACTGAGTGTTTTTGTTTTACTGATACTATCGGTGGCAACAAGCATTGATGCTTTAGCAGTTGGAATAAGCCTCTCATTTTTGAAGATCGCCATTGCGATCCCTGCAATAGTAATTGGAATCGTAACGTTTCTGTTAACGTTACTCGGAGTTTTTGTCGGTAATAGATTTGGGCACTTTTTCGAAAAGAAGATCGAAATCATCGGCGGCATGATATTGATGGGAATCGGGATAAAAATATTGATCGAACATTTAACATAATGGGTGCGTTGTTCCTTGGAGAGGAGGGAAAATGAACAATGGGAAGAGTCGGTAAGAGGTAAACTCTTGCACTGAGGAATTCGGCTATGAGGGGGAAGAATACCGGTTTATATCTCGGCACTGAAATAGTTGGGAGAAAGTTTTGGAAACGGTATCTCAAGGATAAGCTTTTTGCACGGGGCAATGGTAAGTACTGGTTTGATGGCGGTGGGTTTTACTTTTTGCGATATCTCACATCTACGCCGATATATATACCATTTAGCCAGGTTATTGAGATTCAATTGGGGACCAAACACGCGGGTAGATGGGCAATGGGGAATCTTATCGTAAAGATCATGTGGAGGAAGGATAGCTTGATATTGAGCTCCGGGTTCCTTGTGTCAAAGAAGAGAGAAGATGCGAGGGCATTAAAGGCTGAATTGGAGAATATCATTCTTAAAACGGAAGAACCCATGTAAAAATCCCTGTTTCCTCTGGGCTAGCGAACCGTTCTCATTACCCTCTCCGTGACGGAAAGCCTCCCATCCTATTAGGAGCACATGTGAGGAGCGAAGGAAGATACTCGGTGTCCCTCGTGGGTGGGCAAAAAAGGTGAGTATTTCCTATGCCCCCGAGATGATCACTGCCGAAGCGTTGCGGCGAGGGAATAGTCCCTAATTCGGGAAGCTTCAGACAATAATTATTTGATTTTTTTACAAAAATGGTGTATAAGGAAGTTTACTCCATTCAAAGAGGAATATTATGGATCCAAAAAGCAAGGTCCTCGTCATCGATGATGAGGAGACTATTACCAGAATATTAAACAAGATGCTTAACAAGGATTATGAAGTCCATGTTGCCAATGATGGTAAGTCTGGCTTGGATTTAGTCCAAACTCATGTCTTCGATACTATCCTCGTGGATCTGGTAATGCCGGAGATGGATGGCCACGAGGTAATTAAGAGAGTTTCAAGGGTTGACCCGGATATTCCATGCATCGTCATAACGGGTTACTCAACCGAGGATAACGCCATTGAGGCCCTGAAGGAGGGAGCCTTCGACTACCTGAAGAAGCCTCTCAACCGAAATCTAGTGGAGTATTCGGTTAAGCGTGCGGTGGAGCAGAGGAGGACCAAATACGAGAACAAGCAGCTCATCGAAAGACTGACGGAGGGCAGGGAGAGGGTAAGGCAGGCCAATTATCTCCTCTTTACCGAAAAAGAGAGCCAGCGTGAAAAGATCTTATTTCTGCAAAGGGAGCTGGACCAGCTCAAAAGCGAATTCACCAATTATAGGCTTCAGGAAAATAGATTGGCGGAAATTAAGATTAAGCTCGATGTATCGGAGGACCTCAATACGTTATTGGAAAGGGTTATAGAGATACGGGATATCCTGATGGCTCATGCTATTAGCCTCTATACCATCAACAGGGATGACCAGGGAGTTGAGCTTGTCAAATCCCTTATCTGGGCCAATAGGCTCCTCTCCCACGCGGAGATCAATGAGTTCACCTTTTCCATGGGTGAGGGCTATGCGGGCATTGTGGCGGAGACAGGGGAAGAGGTCAACGCGAAGGAGGTTCAATACGACAAGCGATTGTCTGATTGGTATAAGGAAAAGGTTGGGTTTCCGATCGACAATGTTCTTTGTATTCCCCTGCGACATAACGGGAAAATTACCGGTGTCATCGAGATGTTTAACAAAACCGGTCCGGGGGGTAGTATCGATAAATCCGGTTTTACGGAACAAGACCGGTCCATGCTGAGGGAGTTGTCGATTCATGTCTCCTCCGTAATGGCCAAGCTCAATTTAGTACAATACGACGGGCTCACGGGATTGCTGAACAGGGAACCCTTTTTCGAAGCGTTGACCCTCAGGATCACGACTCACCGGAAGAGGAGGGATGAGCAGGGGTTTCCCATCGCTATCGTAATGTCGGATATCGACGATTTCAAGAATTTCAATGATCGTAACTCTCATATCGAAGGGAATAGACTCCTCAGGGAACTGGGGAAGATCTTGAAAGACAGCATTCGGGAGGAGGATTTGGTCAGTCGATATGGGGGTGAGGAGTTTATCTTCTATTTATCTAAGATCTCGGGTATCGAACAGGCCTGTCAATTTACCGAGCGAGTAAGGAAGAAGGTGGAAGGGCATTATTTTCGAAATCAAGAGGTTCAGCCCAATGGGAACTTGACGATGAGTTTCGGCGTGACCCTTCTTCCATCGGAGGTCATCGATCAATACGGGATGCTCCGCCCGGAGGATCTCTATCAGATTGTCGAAGAGGCGGATAAGGCCCTGCTGGCCGCTAAAGGCTACCAGGACTTCAAGGAAGATGATGGAGTGAGGGGAAATCGCGTCTGTGTCTTCGATCGGGAAAGGGGCGATGCGGATTACGATAGGATATGGCTTTATGCTGAGGCCTAAAGAGCCATCACATCTCCCAAGGGATTAAGGAAAAAGGCCCCATCCATTTAGCGGTGGGGCCTTTCATTTAGCCTCGGAGGGCATAGGTGATGGGATTGAAAGGAATCAAGACTGATGTGCTGGTGGTAGGCAGCGGAGCAGCTGGGGTTATGGCGGCCTTGAAAGCCGCTCGAATGGGACGCAGGGTGGTGCTCACCAGTAAGGCTTCTATGAGGAGCGGAAATTCAGCCCTTGCCAACGGTGGTTGGCTTGTTCCTTCAAAGGATTTTCCTCCTGATGAGTATGTTAATTTGGTTATGGAGGCGGGGAACAAGATTAACGACGTCAAACTGGTTCGAATACTGGCCCAAAGGGGGGAGACCATGATAAGGGTATTGAGGGAGACTGGGGTTCCTCTGAAGAGAAGGGGCGAAAGATATTTGTCTATCGAAATAGGGACGTCGACGAGGATTCCGGGCATTCTCCTTATGGATGCGCTCTTGGCGAACATCAAAGATGAACGGGTAGTGCTCCTTCCCTGGCTTTCCATCATCGAATTGTTGCTGGACGGGGGGCGGGTTTCGGGAGCCATTGGGGTTTCCAGGGACGAGGGCCAGGTGGTCATCGATGCAAAATCCGTTGTATTGGCCACGGGGGGGGAGGCGGTATCTACCGGCGCCATGACAATCACAGGAGGATTTTGGGGGATGGGTATTGGCTCGCGTTGCGGGCGGGATTGCCTTTACGGGATATGGAGTTTGTCCAGTGTTATCCCCTCGCTTTGGCCGAAACCCATTTACCACCCGTGATTATCCTACCGCCAATTCCAAGAGACGCTAGGGTCATCGACTCAAAGGGAGAAGATCTCATCAAGAAACATGGCCTTCAGTTCGATTTGAACGAATCCATCCTGAGATATCGGGACCAATTCACCCTGATCCTCAGCAGGGAAACGGAGAAGGGAAAGGTCTATTTGGATTATACAGGTGTTCCGGAGGAGAAGTGGGAGAACCCTCCCTTGAATCGACTCGGCAAGGTAAACCCAGATTTTCGGAACCGGCCCTTTTCCATCGCCCCGGCGGTTCACTTCTTCATGGGAGGCGTAGAGATTGATGGTCGTGCCCAGACGGCAATTTCCGGTCTTTTCGCTGCTGGTGAGGTGATCTCAGGTGTTCATGGGGCCAATCGAGTGGGCGGGAATGCACTGACTGAGTGTCTTGTTTTCGGGGATATAGCGGGCGAATCGGCAGCTCGATATGCCATGGGAACAAGCCGAGGGAAACCGAAACGGGGAATGGTTCGGGGTAAGTTCCAGCGGAAGAGCGAGACGGAAGGGATAAAGGAGGTCTTCCGTGAGGTTCAGAATTTAACCTGGACCCATGCCGGTCCGATAAGAAATGCAAAATCCCTGCGGGAGGGATCATCCAAGATCTTTGAGATGGAGGGGAGATTAACCGATCTGGAGGCAGCGGGAAGGTCTATTGAGCTGAATGAGGTGAAGGGCAGTGTATTGATATCGAAGGCCATCATGAGGGCAAGCCTTGAAAGGGAAGAGAGCCGCGGGGCTTTTTACAGGGAGGATTTTCCGCAAAGGGACGACGACAATTGGCTCAAGAATATTCTCCTTACCCTAGACGGAGAAACGGGTGATTTTATCGTCTCCCATCGGCCCATTGAGGGCCTTTGATGAATGGCAGCTAAGATATCACCGTGATTGAGGAGAGTGAAGACAATGACGAACGGGTTCAGATACGAAGTAATCGAGGGATGGGAGCAGCTCCCGGCAGGATATGTGCATCGAGATGTCGACGGAGTCGCCGTAGATTCCCGTGACCGCGTCTACTTGGTCACTCGGAGTGACGCGCGAGTGATTGTGTACGAACGCGGCGGCACCTTTGTGACCTCCTGGGACGAGGATGTCTTTACCCCACGCACCCACGGGATCACGATCGGCCTCGACGATTCAGTATACACGGTAGACGACGGTGATCATACCGTCCGGAAGTTTACCCCAGACGGGAAGCAGATTATGGTAATCGGTACCCCCGGGGTGCCGTCAGACACTGGCTACGACAAGAAGAAAGGATTGACCAGTATCACCCGCGGAGGACCACCCTTCAACCGCCCCACGAACGTGGCAATCGCTTCAAACGGAGAACTTTACGTCTGTGACGGGTACGGTAATGCGCGGGTGCACCGATTCACCGTCGATGCCAAGCTGATCCAGTCTTGGGGGGAGCCCGGCACCGGTCCCGGTCAATTCAACCTCCCCCACGGCATCTGCGTGGCCGCCGATGAGCGGGTGTTGGTGGCCGACCGTGAGAACGACCGTATACAATTCTTTAGTCCTGATGGCGAGTACCTCGATCAGTGGACGCACGTCCAGCGGCCGACGGATATCGTAATAGACCGCGAGGGGCTGATATACGTCTCCAGCTTGTGGTGGCGCGTGGGACAACATTCCTTCGTCAACGGCCCCATTCGGCACGATCTCCCGGGACACATTAGCATCCTCGACTCTAACGGCAACGTACTGCTTCGCTGGGTCAGCGCCGATCGGTGTGCGCCGGGGAATTTCGTTGCTCCCCACACGCTCTGCGTGGACTCCCACGGCGACCTCTATGTTGGTGAGGTCACCCATACTTTTGGGGTCGAAAGGGGCCTGGTTCCACCCGATTGCCATACGTTCCAGAAGTTCATCCGCAAGGGATCCCCTCCCAAGACCTAGTCGGGACAGGGGGAAGAAAGGATAGGGAACCGAGGTCCTTGCACCCCTTTCTCCTCCATTGAATATCCTTACATTTCTTCCCGGCACGGGTTTCCCCCGGAATGGAATTCCTTCCCACGGGGGTTACCCTTCCCAACCTCGGATGATTGGGGTATATTTTTTTTAATCCTCTGGAGGGAGGCTGTATGCGAGCGGATATAGAATTGATGCCTCAGGATATTCCGGACAGGAAGGGCGGAGGGAAGGTCTTCGTGGTCATCGACGTACTGAGGGCAACCACCACCATTATCGAAGCACTATCAAACGGATGCACCGATGTGATCCCCGTTGTAACCGTCGATGAGGCCTTCGATCTGGCGAAACGGGTTCCCATAGAAGGGACGTTAATCGGCGGGGAACGGGGTGGATTGAAGGTGAAGGGGTTCGATTTAGGCAATTCTCCAAGGGAATATACCCGGGATGTCGTATCCGGGAAGAGGGTTATCTTGACTACAACCAACGGAACCAAGGCTCTCCGGTCGATAGCGGCGTGTGAGAACGTCCTTGTAGCCGGGTTTACCAATGCTCATGCTGTTGTCCAACGATGTTTGGCCTTGAAGGCCGATCCCGTGATGGTTCCCGCGGGCGGGGAAAGGAAGTTTTCGCTGGAGGATGTGGTGTGCGGGGGAATGATGATGGACCTCTTGGAAAGAGAGGGGGTTGCCTTGACGGATGCCGCTCGGGCCGCGTGTATCCTCTACAGGACCTTCGCCCACGATCTTCTGGAGATGGCAAGGAACTCTGAACACGGAAGGGAATTGATACGGGTGGGATTGGAGGACGATTTAGCCCTCTGCGTCCAAACCAACGTCTCCTCGTCGGTACCCGTTTTCAGGGACGGGTCCATCAGGGTGGATTAACTAAATTGAAGGGTCTTTCGAAGATTGCCTGCATTTCCTTTCGGCATGCTTTATTTAGGATAGGGAAAGAGGATCAATAGGATGGCCAGGGCGAGGGTTTCCATCGCACGATGTCCGGATTATTCCGAAAAATCCGTGCTGAAAGCGGTGAAGTGCGCCGTTGACCTGTTGGATGGAATGGATGCCTTCGTCAGGAGGGGGGATCGGGTATTGATTAAGCCCAATCTCCTGGTAGCAAGGGGACCGGAGAAGGCCGTAACGACTCACCCCTCCGTGGTGCAAGCAATCATTCAACTGGTTCGAGATTCCGGGGGCGTTCCCGTGGTAGGCGACAGCCCTGCAATCGGGGGACTCTTGAGAGTGGCATCCAAAGCCGGGATTTACGAAGTGCTCCGCAAGATGAACTGTGAGCTTGTGGATTTCACTGATGCCATGAAGGTGAAAGGGTCCCATCAAGGAGTATTCAAAACGTTAGAGGTGGCTAGGGCCGTTATGGACTGTGATCTTCTGATCAACCTCCCCAAGTTGAAGACCCATGGTATGACCACCATGACCTTATCGGTGAAGAACCTCTTCGGGTGTATTCCGGGTACTAAGAAAGTCCAATGGCATTTCAAGGCGGGGGTTAACAGACACACCTTCGCCCAAATGCTCGTGGACCTTTACGGGATACTCAGGCCAAGGCTGAATGTGGTCGACGCCATTGTGGGCATGGAGGGAGATGGGCCGAGCGGTGGGGAACCTCGGGAGATCGGGTTGATTTTCGCAGGGGCTGATGGGATAGCCGTTGATTCGACCATCTGTGATGTCATCGGACTCCCGCCCCTCGACCTTTTGACCAACAGAATTGGGTCCGATTTAGGTCTGGGAGTTGGTCGGCCGAAGGATATCGAGATCGTGGGCGCGGAGATTGATGAGGTGAAAGTACGGGGGTTTCGTTTTCCCAGGAGCATGGAGCCGCAATGGGGACTGCCGCAGCCTCTGAGAGGCCTATTAAGGAATGCCATGACGGCAAAGCCGCGAATCAGGGGTAGCATATGTAAACTCTGCGAGATGTGTGTTGAGGGGTGTCCGTCCCAAGCGATGACTATGGAGAGAGAGAAGGTCGATATTGATTATTCCACATGCATCCGGTGTTTCTGCTGTTCCGAGTTCTGCCCCGAAAAAGCCATAGATATTAAGCAGGGATGGCTTTTAAGACTATTTGAAAGTTACCGCGGGATGATTAAGCAAGAACAGGCATGAGAAATATTAAATTGACCATCGAATATGACGGGACAGGCTATCACGGCTGGCAGATTCAGCCTAATGTTCTGACTATTCAGGGAACCATAGAAGGAAAACTCGCACAAATCACGGGAGAGGCGGTGAGATTGGTTGCCTCCGGCAGAACCGATACCGGGGTCCATGCCATGGGACAAGTAGCTCATTTCAAGACACATAGCTCCCTCGATGTCCTGTCCTTTCTAAAAGCCCTCAACAGCCTCCTTCCAGAGGATATCCGGGTTAAAGACGTTGAAGAGGTTGACGAGGCATTCCACGCCCGTTTTAGCGCAAAGGGAAAGGTTTACGAGTATCGGATTTTCAATGGGGAATTCCCTTCCCCCTTTCACCGGCATTTCTCATGGTTTGTCCCGGCAAAATTGGATTTGGCCAGCATGAGAGAAGCCGCCATGAAACTGAGAGGTCGCCACGACTTTTCCTCATTTTGCTCGACCGGTTCCGACCACTCAAGTCCCCTCCGGGAGATCTACGCGATCGATGTGGGGATGAGAGGAGACTTCATTATTATACAGGTGGAGGCCAACGCCTTTTTGAAGCAAATGGTACGAAATATTGTTGGAACCCTTGTTGAGGTGGGAAGGCAGAAGCTGACCCCTTCCCAATTCGGTGACATTTTGAAGGCACGGGACAGGCGAAGGGCCGGAATACCAGCACCGGCCCAAGGACTTTTTTTAGTCGGGGTGGACTACTGAATGGGTTGAGAAGAGATTGTCCGCCTTCCCTTGAAATGAAAAAACATTCATGGTGAGAAAGTACCCTCACATGGAGCTGGATTCCTCCGGGGTCGCACAGAGCTCGGCAACGGCTTCAGCGATATTCACCGAGGGTTCCGCGAAGCGCTTCAGCATCTCCCGGGCCTCCGTATCTTCGAATTGCTGGACCGGTGACTTGAAGAGATAAGCACTGGCCTCGATGATAGGCCCGGAAAGGCCCCGGTCTAAAGCCGCCTTGGCCGCCCGCACGGCATCCATGATTACCCCAGCGGAGTTGGGCGAATCCTCTACCGAGAGCCGGACCTCTACGTTCATCGGCACGCCACCGAATTGCTCCGCCTCAATCCTTAAGAAGCAGAGTTTGTTGTCCTTCAACCAGGAGACATAATCGCTGGGACCAATATAGACGTTTTGAGGATCGAATTCCTTTCCATCTATCTGGCTGAGAACCGACTGGGTCTTGCTCGTCTTTTTGCTCTCCAGCCGCGAACGATCCAGCATATTGAGAAAATCGGTATTCCCTCCCACGTTCAGTTGATATGAGTGCTTTATGGGTTGGCCCCTGTCCTCGAATAGCCTGGTCAATACCCTGTGGATGATGGTGGCCCCCACCTGAGATTTGATGTCATCACCGAGGATGGGAAGCACAGCTTTCTTGAAGCGATCCCCATAAATCTTGGACACAAATACAGGTATGGCATTCACAAAGGCACATCCCGCCTCAAGGCAACAGTCGGCATAAAAGAGGGTATTCTCCTCGCTGCCCACCGGCAGGTAGTTGACCACTACATCAACCCGCCTTTCCCGAAGGCTTCGGACAATAGCATCCCTTGCCTTTGCCGTGCGGGGGTAAGTATTTGCCTTGGGCTTGAAACGAGCCGACTCCGGGTATTGGTCGTTTTGCGGGGGTATGCTGTCGATGAGGTATCCCATCTCAACGGGACAATCCAGAAAGGGGATATCCTTCTGAAAGACCGTGGTACAGTTTGGTTCGGCAAAGATTGCCTCCGATAGATCCAGGCCTACCTTTCTTTCGTCCACATCGAAGGCGGCCACGAATTGAATATCGCAGGCCCGATAGCCACCCAAGTTCTTGGTAATCAGACCTGGAATATCTGCATCCGGGTCCTTGTAATAAAAACGTCCCTGCACAAAGGAACTGGCACAGTTTCCCACACCAATGATAGCGGTTCTAATCTCTTGCATGTTAGGACATCACCTCCTCAATGAAATTGGGATAATCTCAGAAGGAGTCCGGGAATCGGCTTCGATTCTTTGCAAAATGGAGAAAGGGAAGACCTTCGGATATGGGATGCGATATCAGTCGGATTATTCCTATCATTACCCAGATCCTCCCTCGGGGAAGGGATTCATTGCATATGGACGGCAACGAAAGCGAAAAAAAAACCATCGGTTCTCCCGATGGCTTCCCATGCTCCCACCTTGTAAAAAGTTCAGCCTGGACCTTTTCGCACAACCTCCGGAAAAAACCTATTAAATGGGGCAGTCCCCGTTATAAGGACATACCAATACAGTTTAAATATAATGCTTTCCCTTCCGATTGTCAATAGCCAAATTTTCTTGTACCGGGAAATTATTACCTGTTACAGGAGAATGTACATGTTATATCGGGATCAGGTCGTATTTTCTCGATCCCAGGCCGATTTTCTCCGCATATTGCAGCTGAACTCCCCAATCGATCTGGGGATACAAGGCCCGAAACTTATCTTCCCCACCCCCCAGATGAGTATTCAATGTGGAGTTCTCGGTTCCCCGTTGTGCATTGACCAAATCGACGGAGGCCTGATCAATGGCCACGGGATCGCAGGAGGCAAGAATCCCGATATCCCCCACGATAGGGGCATCGGAATAGCCGCCGCAATCACAGGCAGGGCTCACCTGGATCAGGAAGTTGAGGAAGATCGATTTCTCGCGCTTTTGCACCAGGGACCCATAGGCGTATTCCGCCATTTTTTTCTGGAAGAGGGCCGCATCATTGTCCCATCGAACCCGAATGGCCCCCTCCGGGCAGACCGACAGGCATTCCCCGCATCCAACGCACCCTTGGGGATCAATACGAGCCTTCTCCTTGAGCATGGCGATGGCCTCTTCAGGACAGCAGATGATACAGGTTTCACATCCGGTACAGCGGGCCGCTTTCACCTTTGGGGCCACGGTTGAATGTTGTTTCAGTTTCCCACCACGGCTGGAACAACCCATGGCCAGGTTTTTCAAGGCACCTCCAAATCCCGAGAGTTCCTGGCCCTTGAAATGACCGACCCCAATGATGGCGTCAGCGGAAAAGATATCGTGGGCGATGCTCACCTCACGGTATATTGGCTTATCGATCCTGACCGTGACGGACGCATTTCCGCGGATTCCATCGGCGATGATAATGGGCGCATCAACCACGGAGTAGTCAAACCCGTTTTGAATGGCCGTGGTGATATGGGAGATCGATTCCTCCCGTGCACCCCTGTAAAGGGTGTTGGTGTCCGTGAGAAAGGGCTTTCCCCCACATGCCCTGACCCTATCCACGATTCTTCGGATAAAGATGGGCCTCACGAAGGCGGTGTTTCCCCTCTCACCGAAGTGAAGTTTTATGGCCACGAGGTCATTGACCTTCAGTTTTTCCGAAATGCCGACCCTCTGCAGGAGTTCATCCACCTTGTCCAACATGGTCCTTTTGAAGGTGCTTCGGAGATCTGAGAAAAAGACTTGCCCCTTGTTCATGGTATCTCCTTTTCAGAGGTGAGATTAGGCCGGAAGTGTAGTGGAATTTGACCGTGATGTCAATGTTGTCATACCGGACGTGTTATGACCTTCGTGCACTGGTCGTTTCATGATTGCTACAAGGGACGGGGTCTTATTTCGATGGAGTTTATGGGGGCTTCGTCGTTCGAGGGGAATTTGTCCGTTCGGGAGGAGATCAAGTGAAGGAGTCCAAGCTCCAAATCCCCGTATCTTCATTCAAATTAATCAGTATATGATATGTCGGTACTCTGGGCGATCACTGCCATGGAGTTCGGGGTTGACTTTTCCAGGTGGACAAAGTAATTATAAGTTAACCGATTAGGGAATCATTTCGGCGGGATTTCCTCCATTTCCACCCAAGGGAGCACATATGAAGGAATTCGAGGTAAGCGAAATCAGGAACGTCGGGATATTTGGTCACGGAGGAGATGGAAAGACCTCGCTGGCTGAGGCCATCTTATTCGATACAGGGGTGAATAATCGGCTGGGAAGCGTTGATGAAGGGACATCCGTGATGGATTTTGATCAGGAGGAGATCAACCGCAAGATTACCATCAGCTCCTCCGTTGCCCATGCGGAGTGGAATAAGCACAAGGTGAACCTCATCGATACTCCGGGGTACGCCAATTTCATTGCCGATGCCCGGTCATGCATGAAGATAGTGGATGGCGCAGTTATTATCATTGGGGCCAATTCCGGCGTGAAGGTTCAAACTGAAACGGTCTGGGAATATGCCCAAGAGTTTGAAGTCCCGGTCATCATTTACATCAGCAAGATGGATATGGAGAGGGCAGATTTCCAGAAGACGGTGGATGATATTAAGAAAGGACTCTCGTCCGTTCCCTCTATGCCGGTTCAGCTTCCCATTGGAGCTGAGGCAGAGTTTAGGGGAGTGGTTGATCTGATCCAGATGAAGGCCTATCTCTACAAGGATGAGTTGAGCGGAAAATTCGAACTGGAAGAGATTCCCCAAGAGCTGAAGGATGAGGCGACGAAACGCCGCGAACAGATGATTGAGACCCTGGTGGAAACCGACGACGGGATGATGGAGAAATACCTGGAAGAGGGTGACCTGGACCAGGATGATTGTTATTTCTGCCTGAAAAAGGGTCTTGTCGAGAGGACATTCGCGCCGATACTCTGTGGAGCGTCCACGAGAAATATGGGGATTCAACCCCTCCTAGATATGGTTGTCATGGGTTTCCCATCCCCCCAGGAGAGGGACCATGTGAAGGGCAAAAATGCCAAGACGGGAGAGATGGAGGAGCGGGAAGCGAAGAAAGACGGGCCCTTTTCCGCCTTCGTTTTTAAGACCATTGCGGATCCCTACGCGGGGAAGCTCACCGTTTTCAGGGTTTATTCGGGGATGATTAACCCCGATTCAACCATTTACAACTCGACAAAAAAGGTCAAGGAAAGGATCGGACAGATCTACGCCCTGGAGGGGAAGAAACAGAAACCGCTGGGATTGGCGATGGCAGGTGACATTGTTGCCGTTGCCAAGCTGAAGGAGACCACTACGGGGGATACCTTCTGTGACGAGAAAAATCCCATTCTCTTCGAGCCGACGAAACTTCCGCTGCCCATCATCTCCTTTGCCTTGACGCCGAAAAGCAAGGGAGATGAGGATAAGATCACTTCGGCGCTGGTACGCCTGAGCGAGGAGGATCCCACCATCGGTCTGGGCCGAGATGAGCAGACGGGACAGATTCTCCTTTCCGGTATGGGGCAGGTTCACGTGGAGGTGATCCTCGACAAGTTGAAACGAAAATTTGGCGTGGGAGTGGATCTCAGCGTACCCAAGGTTCCGTATAAAGAGACCATCCGCATGCCGAAAAAGGGGGTTATCTATCGCCATAAGAAACAGACGGGAGGGCGAGGGCAATTTGCCGAGGTTCACTTCGACATATCACCCCTGGACCGGGGGGCGGGATATGAATTCGAAAACGCCCTGTCGGGCATGAATGTACCGCGGAACTTCGTTCCCGCCGTGGAGAAGGGCATTGCCGAGGCGATGCAGAGCGGCGTATTGGCCGGATACCCGGTTGTTGACTTTAAGGTGAGGTTTTACGACGGGAAATCCCACGAAGTGGATTCCTCGGAGATGGCCTTTAAGATTGCCGCCATCATGGCCTTGAAGCAGGGGATGAGGGAGGCTAACCCGGTACTCTTGGAACCGATCATGGAGATTGAAGTGAGCGTCCCGGAGGAGAACATGGGCGATATTATCGGCGATCTGAACAGCCGAAGGGGGAAAGTCCTGGGAGTGGATCCAAAGGGGAATTACCAGGCGATCAGGGCCCATGTCCCCATGGCTGAAGTGTTGAAGTATGCCCCTGACCTGAAATCGATGACCGGTGGAAGGGGTCAATTTTCCCTGCAGTTTTCCCATTACGAGGAAGTTCCATCCCATCTGAGCGAAAAAGTTGTTGCCCAATCGAAGAAGGAGGAGTAACCCATCCTCTGAATCTCCTGCTTCCGATCGAGGAGAAATCGATCGAGACATGAGGGCTGTCGTCCAAAGGGTTAAATCCGCTGCTGTATCGGTAAATGAGGATCTTATTGCGAGCATAGGAAGGGGGCTCGTGGTCTTCGTCGGCGTGGGAAAGGGAGATGACGCAGGGGACGTGGAATACCTCGTTGAGAAAATCCCACATTTGAGAATCTTTCAGGATGAGGGGGAGAAATTCAACCTTTCCCTCATGGATGTGGCCGGGGAGATATTGGTGATCTCCCAATTCACCCTCTTCGGGGATTGTCGCAAGGGCCGTCGACCCTCTTTCACGGAGGCGGCGGATCACGAATATGCCCGTGACCTTTATGATCATTTCGTATCCGGGCTGGAGGGAAGGGGGTTGCGGGTTCAGGCGGGCCGTTTTCAAGCGATGATGATGGTGAACCTGGTTAACGACGGACCGGTCACTCTCCTTTTGGATACTAAGAAAACATTCTAGGGGTCCATGAGAAAGCATTTCCTCCTTTTCATCCTCATCTTTTTGGTTTCTCTTACGGGGCAAGTAAGGGCCGCTCGTGGAGGGAAGGTTAGGAAACCCATCGTGGCAGGGATGTTCTATCCCTCGGATCCCCATGAGCTCCGGAGGATCGTTCGCGGATATATCGGGAACGTCGAGAAAGACCGTATTTACGCATATTCCGGTCAGGTGGCCGCTTACGCCTATAAATTAGTGGAGGGGATGGATTTCGATGATGTGGTGGTCATCGCCCCCAGCCATCGGGTCGATTTTGTGGGGGCGTCTATCTATGACGGGGAGGGATACGAAACTCCCTTGGGAATTGTACCTATTAATGGAGAACTTTCGCGGAGGATGAGGAAACGGAGTAAAATCATCGAATTTATTTCCCAGGCACACGCTCAAGAGCACTCCCTTGAGGTACAAATACCGTTTCTCCAAAGTGTCTTGAAGGGGGTCAGTTTAGTACCCATGGTGATGGGTCCTACATGGAATTTGGAGGTTTGCCAGCAATTAAGCCAGGCAATTATCCGTTCTATTGAGGGGAGAAGGGCCTTAATCATTGCCAGCTCCGACCTTACCCACAGCTATAATTACCAAAAAGTAGTAAAGCAGGATGAGATGCTGGCCCGCCACATCGAACAGTTCAATATTACCGGTTTGGAGAAGGATTTGAGGGAAGGCAGATGTCAGGCCTGCGGAGGGGGCCCCATAGTGGTGGCCATGATGGCAGCTCAAGGCCTGGGGGCTCAGAGGGGGAAAGTCCTGAAGCTTACCAATTCCGGGGATGTTACCGGGAGAAAAAGCACCGGAAATTACGTTGTTGGGTACATGGCGGCGGTATTTTACCAAACTGCTGACAAATCAGAAGGAGGTCTAACGGAGAAGGAGAAGCGGTTGTTGCACCGCATCGCCCGGATGGCCATAGAAGATACGGCCCGGGGAAAACCGGTTCCCGAGTGCATGGTGGAGTCCCGGGCTTTGATGGAGAAGAAGGGGGCCTTTGTAACCCTCAAGAAACATGGGAAGCTCAGAGGTTGTATTGGCTATATCAAGGGCATTAAGCCTTTGTGTCAGACAATCAAGGAGATGGCGGTGATAGCTGCATTCCACGATTCCCGCTTCCCCCCTGTTTCGAAGGAAGAACTCCCGGACCTGGAGGTCGAGATTTCCGTGCTCACCCCCATCAGACAGATCAACGACGTGGAGGAGATCGAGATGGGGAAGCACGGGATCATCGTACAAAGGGATTACCACTCAGGCCTTCTCCTTCCCCAAGTTGCCACTGAATACGGATGGGACCGCGAGACGTTTCTGGAGCATTGCTGTCTCAAGGCTGGGTTGCCCAAAGATGCCTGGAAAGATGGAAAGACGAGGATTTGTACTTTTTGTGCAGAAGTATTTTGAGAAGAGGTGTTCATATGGAGAATATCAGGGAGCCTGCTGTTGCTGGAGCATTTTACCCGTCAGATCCCGATGTCCTGTCAGATGACGTCATGGGGTATTTGCAAAAGGCGGAAAAGGAGGCCATTGAGGGGGATGTCATCGCCCTGATCTCCCCCCATGCCGGTTACTTACGCATATTCCGGTCAGGTGGCCGCTTACGCCTATAAATTAGTGGAGGGGATGGATTTCGATGATGTGGTGGTCATCGCCCCCAGCCATCGGTGGCCCTTTGAAGGGGTCTCCGTTTATCACAGAGGTGGGTTCAGGACGCCTTTAGGTTTGGTGCCCATAGATGGGGGCATGTGCGACCAGATCATGGCGCTGGACAGGCGTTTTCGGTTCATTCCCGAAGCCCATCTCGGGGAGCATTCCCTAGAGGTCCAACTCCCCTTCCTTCAAGTCGTCCTCAAGGGGTATAAGCTGGTCCCCATTGTGGTGATGGGCGGGGCGAACTATGAGATATGCCAATCGCTCGGGAAGGCCATCGCAGAATCCTTAGGAGAGAAGAAAGTCCTTATTGTTGCCAGTTCCGACTTGACTCATAGCTACAACTACCGCCAAGTGGAAGAGCAAGATAAGTTACTGGCAAACCACATCGACCAGTTCAGTATCACCGCTCTGGAGGAGGATTTACGGGAGGAAAGGTGTCAGGCTTGCGGCGAGGGCCCCATTTTGACGGCGATGATCGCGGCCAAGACATTAGGCGGGGACAAGGGAAAGGTTTTGCACCTCACCAATTCCGGGGATGTTACCGGGGATAAGAGGCCTGGTAATTACACCGTGGGGTATTTGGCAGGGGTCTTCTACCGAACCGGGTCACGGAAGGAGAGGTCTTAGTCTCCCAGACGGAGAGATCAGCGGGGAAGGGATGAGAAGTGGCAAAAGGGCAGGGGTGGATCTCGGGCTGAGCAACCGGGACAAAGAGACCCTGCTGCATATTGCAAGGACCGTGATCCAGAGCAAGGCCCGCGGAAAACCGGTGCCGGAGTTTACGGTTGAGTCCCCGGTATTGAAGGAGAAACGGGGAGCTTTCGTCACTATCAACAAGGAGGGTCAGCTTCGGGGGTGTATCGGCTATATCCAGCCCTATAAACCCCTTTACCAGACAATTGAGGAAATGGCCGGCCAGGCAGCCTTTCATGATCCCCGATTTGACCCGGTAACCGAAAGGGAGGTGCCTGATCTGGAGGTCGAGATCTCGGTCCTCACCCCCCTGAAACGAATCAAGGACGTGGAGGAGATCGAGGTGGGGAAACACGGGATCCTCATAGAGAAGGGGTTTCATTCAGGGCTTCTCCTTCCCCAGGTGGCTACGGAATATGGCTGGGATCGCAAGACGTTTTTGGAACATACCTGTTTTAAGGCCGGGTTGCCCAAGGATGCCTGGAGGGATGAGGATACCGTCATCTCCATCTTTTCGGCCGACATATTTTAAACCTTTTTGAGATGCACGGGTCTCATTGAAGGAGAGGAGCCAAAGTTTCCGAGTTTTCGAGAAAAGGGGGGAATCCCTGGTAAACCATGGACAACGTGAAGGACAGCCTGAGTAGAACCTCAGTCAATAAAGGGAAGATCTTTGCTATGAGGGAGCGTTCTAGCCCAAGAGAGATGAGTAGAAGGGAGTTCTTGGGGGATTGCGCGAGATATTCCCTGCTCTTTTCCTCTCTCGCAAGCATTTCAACCCTTTTCCCTTTCGGTAAAGGCGCCGAGGCGTTCAACATCAGAAGGGAATGGGGTCTGATTAAGACGAAGCTCTCCCCCTACTACACCCCCTTGGAGGGTAAGCAGATCCGATGCGAACTGTGTCCCACGGCATGCGTCGTTTCTGATGGAGAGAGGGGATACTGCGAGGTAAGGGAGAATAGGAATGGTAAGTACTACAGCCTCGTTTACGGAAATCCCGTGACCTGGCATATAGATCCCATAGAGAAGAAGCCCTTTTACCATGTCCTCCCGGCGTCGGGGTCTTTTTCCATTGCCACGACGGGATGTAATTTCGACTGCAAATTCTGCCAGAACTATGAGATATCCCAGGCAAGGCCCGAGGATACGGCGAATTTCGACATGCCCGCTGAGTTGGTGGTGGCGGCCGCAAAGAAGGCGGGTTGTAAATCCATTGCTTCGACTTATGTGGAGCCCACCATTTTTTGCGAATACATGTACGATATCGGTGTCTTAACGAGAGATACGGGGATTCTGAACGTCTGCCACTCCAATGGATACATCAACCAGAAGCCCTTAAAGGCCCTCTGCAAGGTCCTCGATGCTGCCTGTATCGACCTGAAGGGATTCACGGAAGAGTACTACCGAAATATCACGGAAGGAACGCTGCAACCGGTGCTCGAAACCCTCAAGACCTTGAAGGAGGAGGGTGTTCACGTGGAGATCGTCAATTTAGTCGTCCCCACGAAGAACGATGATATGGACCAGATTCGGCAGATGTGCCTGTGGATTAAGGAAGAGCTGGGACCGGATACGCCCATTCATTTTTCGCGATTTTACCCCATGTATAAGCTGAGAAACCTCCCCCCTACCCCCGTATCAACCCTTGAGCGAGCCAGAAAGGTGGCCCTCTCCGTGGGGCTCGAGTACGTATACATCGGAAACGTCCCTGGCCATGAGGGCGAGAACACGTACTGTCCCAGGTGCAAGAAATTGTTAATCCAGCGAATAGGCTACCGTATCCTCCAAAATCACTTGATCGGGCGAAAATGCCGGTACTGCGGACATTCCCTGCCCGGGATATGGACCTAGGAACACCGCTTCTCAGGTTCCCGCGTACCGTCCCCTAAAATCCTCCCGTACATCTCGAAGAGAACTTTTTCCCGGGTAGTCTAGCCATTTTTGCTTTGGGGATACCCCTTCATGCACGTTGAGATACTTTTGATGTTCCGATGAATCCGAGCAATCCCAGGGCGGAGAGATTGAGGGCTGTGATGACATAGAGGGTATGGGCAATCCCCAACACGGGTAGAAGGATAATCCCAGTCGAGAGCGCTCCAGCCGATGATCCCACCAGATCCATTCCGTAAACCAGGCTGGCGACCTTTCCTACTTCCCTTCCTCTGGCTAGATAGATAGCGTTGGCCAACGGAAAGTGTAATCCCCCCAGATATCCCGCCACCAATGTCAAGAGGGGAAATCCCACCTCCATCATGGACGATGTCCGGGAGAGGTGATCCGAGCCCTGGAACAAAAGGATTATCCCGAGGAGGAGCACGGCATAGAGGGCGAGGCCCCCTTGAATGGGCATGAGGATCCGCAGCGGTTTCCTTATCCTCTCCACTGAGGGGGTGATATGCCAACTTCCGAGGATGAGGCCGATCATGTAGGCGGTGATCAACATGGCGATCTTATAATAGACGTAGCCGTAGAAGATCTGAAAGGCCACGATGAGGACCACATTTAAGGTCATCTCGGAATAGCCCGTAACGAAAATGGCGTAAATCAACATGGGCTTGAGGCCCTTTTCCCGGGGCTTCCGGCGGGTAAGGGGGAAAAGTACACCGGTGAATCCCGCGACCAAAAGGATAAACCACATGGATTCGATTCGGCCAAGAGAGAGGAAGATTCGTTTCAAGCGGGGTGTGTATTGGGCACTCCAGTGGACGATATCGTAAAAATAGCAGGAAGGACTGAGATCGCGGTTGATCCTAGTTCCCCTGGTTGCCTGTAAGATACCTCGAAAATAGTGAAGTCTCTCCGGGGTGAGGTTAAACAAGAGGTAATACCCTCTCACATATTTCAATGCTAAACGCCTCTCCTTTATCCTGTCCACCAAGACCTGAGGGTCGGAAACCAAAGTCCCGTCCTCCATTGTGCCGAAGAAGCGGGCCGTTGAGCCGGGGAGGACGAGAACGTTTGGATAAGCCACGGACATGGATCGATGGAGCGAGTTAAGGAGTTGGGCGAGGGTAAGTCCGATGATGTTTTCCGATGATGTAAGGCTGAGAGATAAGATGCCTCCTGGAAGGGTGATCCTCCTCGCTTCTTGGAAGAATTCCACGGTGTAGAATCGATTGAGTTGGGCCGTCATCGGGTCAGGAAGGTTGACGATGAGCACATCGTATCTCGATTCGGTGGTCTTGATGTGTTTCCGGCCATCGGTATGGACGATGTTAACGCGAGGATCATCCAAGGCCGTGGTCGCTTCCCGGGGAAGAATTTCCCGTCCCAGTGCTATGAGCGTGGGGTCCAGTTCAACGTAGTCAACCCGGGAAACCGTGGGGTGTTTCAATATCTGAGCCAGGGAACTGGAAATTCCACCACCCACCAGGAGGACTTTCTTGGGCTCGGGGTGTTCGAGCAAGGCGAAATGAACCGATTCCTCCGCTGTGAGTAGATCGGGGTAGGTGAACATCCAAAGTCCATTTTCATAAAAGCTGATCTGTCCCTCTGCCGATACTACTGTGAGGTTACCATAGAGGGTGTCTCGTGAATCCATGAGGCGATATCCCTTCCATTCCCAGCCCCTGCTTAGCATCTCCCATTTTTTGCCTTGAAGGGCCAGGACCATGAAGAGCGCGATGAGAATCGGGCCTGAAATCCACACCGACATTCGGCCTCTCTTCAGGCCATAAGGATGAAGGAGGAGGAACATGGAGGAAAGAACCAGCAAGGCCGATAGGGCGAAGGACGTCTGGAGATGATTCAGAAAATGGACGAATAATGCGGTGAAGGCGACGCCACCGACCCCTGAGCCTATGGCTTCCAGGAGGTAGACGGATCCAACGGATTTGCCCCTTCCCCCCGTTGCCTCGCTGTGGAGACTGCAGCCGAGGGCGAAGAGGAATCCCGAGAAGAAACAGAAGGGGGCCAGGATGGCAAAGGAGATAGCCATCATCGTTACGAGATCGATGACCTCACCGACGGGGATATTCCACAGGATTTTGGATAACCGCACCATGAGGATAGATGAGGGAAGGAGAAGGGCCAGGATAATCTGGACAGATCCGAAGGTCCGATGTTTATGCGAAATGGCGTCGACGATCCTCCCCAGGGTTGCGCTGCCAAGGGAAGTCCAAATGAGCCAACTGGCTAATGTGACCGCTGTTGATAACTCGTTTCCATAGAAGATGACGAGGAGTTCCCTGATGAGAAGGATTTGACCAACGATGGCCACAAATCCGATGAGAAAGAGAGCAAAGGAGAGTCGTCTTTTCATAGACGTTATCTTAAAAAAGGTGACCCCATAAAGCAAGGCCCGAAAAGGGGGCCGAGTATTCCCATGGGTCCCCTATATTACCTGGTAGCACATTTCCATAGCCCATTGGGATGAGAGGATGTTGGGAGAGGAAGAGCGAGCTGCTACCTGCGGGCCATGAAGAACTCGAGGACGATGGATGGGTTTTCCCATCATCAACCCAAAGGCCTCCAAAGTGCAAGGGCTGCCAAGAAATAGAGTATGAGGGCCGTCCCTATCACCACGGTGAAACCGAAATGAATAGCCAGAATGGTAGCCAAAATGGCGCTCAACACAGAAGCGTAGCCGTTAACCCCCCACGCCCAAGGGATGAAATCTGGCATCGCCGTAGCGACCCGCGACAGACCGAGAGGGAAGGGCATTCCCATGCAGAATGCAAGGGGGGCGATGAGGGCGATGGAGATCGGGATTTTCAAACCATCTGGCAAGGCCATCCAGCGATGGAAAAGTGGAGGTAGGAGAATTACATAAGAGAGGGCAATGGTAACAATTCCTATGGCGACGAGAAGAATGGGCATTCCTTCTTTTCGTACGTGGAATTGCTGAAAGCGTTGGGCCCACCGGGAGGAATAGCCGCTTCCAAAGCCTGCAAAAACCAGGAAGGCGCACAGGACGACAGCGACCGCATAGAGGGGGTGGCTGAGAAAGAGGATAAATTTCTGAATAAAGGCGATTTCAATGAATAAAAATGCCAATCCGAGAGATAGAAAGTAGAGAGCAATGCGGTTTCGGTCTCCCCGCGAGCTCCCATTGCGCCGTAGAGTCCAAAGAGGGAGGAGAATCAGCACGAAGCTGGTCAGAACAGCCAGAAGGAAGGTCACGATGAGGATCGGATAGGTCCATTCCAATAAAGGCAATCCCCCCCGCCCTTTTAGCGAGAAAATTTCCGGAAGAGTACCCCACTTAAAGAAGTGAAAGAAGTAGGGGCGATCGTCTGTGGCTGGAGTGATGTGAAACTTGTAGCGCTTGAGAAAATCATTCCTCTTCTCCCCCGTCAAGGCCATTGCTCCTTCATAGAGATACGGTTTTTCCAGCACGTTGTAACGATTGGCCTCCATCGCTCGTATCCCCGGATAATAAGCGACATCAAAGGATCGGGCTTCGCAGAAGGTCCCAACTGCAAGGATTTCCTCCTCTGTAAACTCGCCATTTTTGACCAGCAAGGTGGTTGTTTTCCAACTCCGGATCATCACCACCTGCCGTCCAGGACTATCAACACCGGATTTCTCCAACGCCGTGACCGCCGTCGCGAAAAGCTTTAGGCCATCTCGTGGCGGCATTTTAAGCCAGCGGGTGATAGCCAAAAGGCCTCCGGGCTGCAGGTGATGGAGGTATTCCTCCAATGCTTCCACCGTATAGAGGTACGTTTCATTGAGGGCGTACCCCCCCGACGCCGAGGCACTGAAGGAGTCCAGCAAAGAGATGTGAATCAAATCATAACGTTCGCTGCTTCCAGCCACAAAGCCCCGTGCTTCAGCAGCATGAACCCTCACGCCTTCCCTCTGGTAGAGATTCCCGGCAAATTCGCCATGAACCTGCTTTATTAAATCAATGATCTGCGGATTGAGCTCAACGGCATCAATGCTTTTTGCTTGGTGGTAGAGGGACATGAGCACATCTGTGCCACCTCCCGCCCCAAGGACAAGCACCTTGGGTTGTTTCAGCACGTGATAAGGCAGGGCAGAAGAAAGATAATCCAAATAGGCAAGGGGTTCACGTTTCCCCTCATACCGGGTGATCGGGCTCAAAGAGTCGCCATCAGTGAAAATTCCCAGTTGTGGAGGTGGTTCCAAAAAGTAATTTAAACTCAGACCCGGTGCATACCGGAAGGGAATTTTCGGACTCCGAACGACCGTGAGCAAACCCAATGGGCTGGAGTGTTGGCTGAGCACGGCTGTGTCGGGTACACGGAGCGCCAGGCTCAGTCCCTTGTAGTCCGATATTCTGATACTAAGCCAAACGTCGGGCCAGGCAAGGGGCAGTACCAAACCGCATGAGAAGACAGCTACTGCAAGCCACCGGGATCGAGGCAATGGGTGGTTCAGGCTCATCAGTGCCGCGGCGAAGAACCCCAGAGCCACCAGGAGTTTGAGACAGGTGGTTGGGGGAAAGGCAAAAAGGAGCAGGATTAGGGCCAGCGCGCCAGTCCCAGCCCCGAGGAGGTCAAATCGGTAAATGCGATTGATCTGATCCTTGAACCGGGCAAAGGCAAGGCCAATACAGGTGGCCGCACAAAAAAATGGTACGGAGAGGAGCACGTAGAGTACCAGTAAATAGAGCAACTGGCTCCGATCCCAGAGGATCTCAAGGGGATTGAACGGAATCCGCTGTGCGAGGACAAAGTTGCACACCGAAGTTAAACCGAAAAGTACGGCACTCACAGTAAAGGACAAGTGAAATCGCGGGATGAGCCAACGTTGGGCCAGGGTGATGAAGGTTCCACTAGCTCCAAAGCCAAGAAGGGCAAGACTGATGATCATGTAGGCGAAATGGTACCACTGGATGACCGAAAGAAGCCGCATCAGGAGGATTTCATAACCGATGACTCCAGCTGAGATAAGGAAAATGGCATACCCGACAAGCATGTCAATGCCCACCGGTAAGTGGCACAAATATAACGGGCAGCACTTGCTTTGTTTTAATAGTGCCGTCTTTTTCCTTTTTCACCAGCATCAACTGTTGGGTCATGAACGGGCTGCCAACAGGGATAATCATTCCGCCACCAGGCTTCAACTGCTTAGTGAGAGGTGGGGGGATGTGGCTGGCCGCAGCCGTGACGATGATGCCGTCAAAGGGTGCATGCTCTTCCCAGCCGTAATAACCATCCCCCACGCGAACCTCCACGTTTTGATAGCCAAGGTGCTTTAACCGTCCTTTTGCCTGTTCCCCGAGTTCTCTGACAATCTCGATGGTGTACACCTTTTCCACTAATTCAGCCAGGATTGCTGCCTGGTATCCAGAGCCAGTTCCGATTTCCAATACCACGTCATCCTCGTCCACATCCAGAAGATCCGTCATCAGGGCCACAATGTAAGGCTGGGAAATCGTCTGTCCATGGCCGATGGGGAGAGGCCGGTTTTCATAAGCAGAGCGCCTGAGGTGAGCCGGCACAAACATATGGCGAGGGACTTTCCCCATGGCTTCCATCACCTGTCCACCCAATGCCTTTTTGCCGATTCTCTTGCTCGTGAACTTCACATCGGCTTCTATTGCTTTCACCATCCGCTTGCGCCGAACCTGGTATTGCTCATCCTCAGAGGGGGAAGGCTTAATCGCTACCAACACGAATGCGAGACATGGCAGTAATAACACGTATCTTCTTTTCATCTTTTATACCTGTTGAAGCGTATTGATCCTCAAAATCTGGAAGGAGAATCACCTTTCCATAGATGTTATCTTAAAGAAGGTTATCCCATAAAGCAAGGGCCGAAAAGAGGGGAAATGTCCCGATTGGTCGCCTTATGTTACCTTTTGGCGCATTTGTGTAACCCATGAAAATGAAAAGGTATTTTTGAAGGAGAAGGTCTATTTCCCCTTTTTTCTGTTCCTTTTGGCACATTTCGCGAGGCACACATCCCGGGAAACTATTGATGGGAAAAAAGGGGGAATGAAAAAATTAACCTATGATTTTAATAACTTATCGTTAGCCGATCATCGAATAAAGTTAATCACCGGTGCATGGCATAGAAGTTGCGTAATCGTGGTCACCTTCTTTCCTGTTGATTGCCGCGCGAGCAATTGCCATCGGTTGGACTGGGGGCAACGACAAGGCATATGGACTATGAAGGGGATGCGGATGTGAAGCCTTTGAAATGAGACTCCCCAATTCGTGGGAGCTCTTCCGATAAAAGGAGCGGGGATATCGGTTAAAGGGGCGGGGGGGTTACCCCTGGCGTAGTGCTGGGGGCGGGCTTCATCTCACCTAGTCTAGGTACACCAATACTTCGGATTCTTCGACCTGCCCGAATACACCGAGATCATCATTGGGATCGCCGAACCGGCCAAGGCGAAACTCCTCAAGAAGGTACGCAGGCTCCGACGTGATTTCCTTGTAGCATGAGATGGCCCCCGGGCTCCGTAGTCAAAGCGGATAGCATAGCGCAATTATCACCCATCCTACCTCCTTCAGGCTACGACCACTCGTTGTCGTTCCAGAGGATCTCTGTCCCTAAGCACATCCCTGCCTAACATGCCCCCTCAAAAAATGACTTTCCAGCACCCCTATCTCTACCTACGCCCTGATGATCATCTGGCATTAGGCTGAAACTCAGACCTCTGCCCCTAATCTTTCTCCAGTGGCTGAATTGCAGAAAAAAATGAATTGCAGAAAAAAAAAGCTTGACAGTCCTGAATTTTTGTGTTAGAGGTTACCTTGCGCAGGTTAGAGAAGCAATTTCCTATCATCTTATCTCTACTCATGAGGTTACCCAAATGGAGAAACCCCTCAAAATGTGCATACCTTGCTCCTAGCAGACGGCCGTCTAGTTTGTTAGGAGTTAAAAATATCATAGCGAAAAAAGCTCTATTAAAAAAGGAAAGGGGGTGAGGATATCAGGAAAAAAGTTTTGAATATCAGGAAAAAAATTCTGAAAGGAGGTGTATGTAAAAGGGTGAAGTTGGGAGTGTTAAGTGGCTTTATTCAGTCATGGCAGAGTTGATTTAGCTCTGATCCCTAAGCAAGGAGGAAAAGAATGAGAACGAAAATCTTAGCGGGTTTTATTGTATCAGTAATGACCCTGCTTCTGTTTGTTATCCCAGCAATAGGGCAAACAGCCGCAGACTGGCCTATGTGGCGTTACAATGCCAACAGGAGTGCCTCATCTCCTGGGGCATTGCCTGCTGAACTCAACTTGCAGTGGCAGCGTCAGTATTCTCCTCGGGTTATGGTATGGGATGATCCCCTTAATCAGGACCTTATGCCCTATGACAGAGTCTTTGAGCCCATTGTGGTTGGTAACACAATGTTCCTGGGGTTTAACGACACTGACAAAGTCGTTGCCATTGATACCAACACAGGTGAGGAAATGTGGTCCTTCTATACCGATGGTCCCATACGACTGCCGGGAGCAGTACAGAATGGAAAACTATACGTCGCCAGTGATGACGGGTGGCTGTATTGTCTCAATGCTTCCACTGGTGCTCTGGCTTGGAAGTTTCAAGCTGCCCCCAAGGATCGCAAACTCTTGGGCAACCAACGCCTCATTTCTACCTGGCCCGTACGCGGCGGGGTTGTTATTGAGGACGGCGTAGTGTATGTTGCGGCAAGCATCTGGCCTCTGATGGGAACATTTATCTATGCCCTTGATGCTGAGACAGGGAAAGTTATCTGGCTTAATGATGATTCGGGCTCTCGTTGGACTTTGATGCCCCATGAGGGCTCTGAAGCCTTTGCCGGTCCAGCTCCCCAGGGTTCTCTTGCAATTTCAGCGAATAGCTTGGTGATACCAGGTGGCCGGTCGATACCTGCATCCTTTGACAAAAATACCGGAAAATACCAATACAACTTGACCCAGATAAACCAGAAAACTGGTGGCTCCTTTGTAGCCGCCACTGATACCTTGTTTTTTAACCACTATCGTGGGGGCATCGTTTCGCTTTACGATACCAATACGGGCTTCGGACTCTTAGCCCAGATTGGACGATTCCCTGTTATTGACGGAAATACGATTTACACTTCTAAAGGACGAACTGTAGCCGCTTATGATATTTCAGGGATTGAAGCTTTGGCGAAACAGGGGCCACCTAAAGCGACAGAAGCACTTAAGAAAGAGAAGTTAGCACCTGGATATACCCCCTTCTATATTGGTTATAAGCCTGGAACGGTTGAAGAGAAAGGATTTCAGAATCAGGCTTTAGCAATATGGAAAAAGAGCAAGCTCTGGGAAATTTCAGCGGATGCTTCAGGTGACCTCATTAAGGCTGGAAATCGCCTCTATGCTGCAGACGGTAACTCTATAACAGCCATTAATGTTGGAAAAGCGAAACCTTCTATTGCCTGGACTATGAGGGTACATGCTCCGGTAGGGAGGCTTTTGGCAGCAAACGGTAAACTTTTCGCAGTTACAATTGACGGCCGTATCTTAGCTTTCGGCGAAAAGAAAGTGAAACCCAATCTAATTCTGAGCAAGCCGATTCCATCAGGAGCGAATACCAAGGCAACAAGGGAAGCTCTCTCGATAATCCAAAAGACCGGCGTGAGCGAAGGCTATGCATTGGTCTATGGTATTGGTGATGGAGATCTTTTGGAAGCCCTCGTAAGCAACTCCGATTTGGACATCATTGCTGTTGATCCAGATAAAGCGAAGGTTGAAAAAATGCGTCGGCGTTTCGATGCGATAGGGATTTACGGCAAGCGTATTTGTGTACTCCAGGGCAACCCCTTAACATTAAACGCCCCTCAGTATATGGCCTCGCTGACCATTGTTAACAAGGGTAAACTTGATAGCAAAACGCTCAACACCCTTTATTTCTCCATGCGCCCTTATGGAGGGAAGGTGTTGTTCAGGACTAAACCTGGTAATCTCGAAAGTCTTGTACGGGCCTCTAAACTGTCCAAGTTAAAGGTTGTAGGTGATAACCTCATCTCCCGCGAAGGTGCACTTGAGGGCTCAGATTCCTTTACTCACGCTGTTGGTGATGTAGCTAACAGCGGTGTGGTATATGATGATCTGGTAAAACCGCCTCTGGGTATTCTCTGGTTTGGAGCAGGAGCCAATAATCTTAATGTGCTTCCAAGACATGCCCATGGCCCATCGCCACAGGTGATTGGCGGGCGGCTTTACATAGAAGGTATTGATACAATAACCTGCCGTGATGTGTATACCGGCCGTCAGATATGGCAACGGGTTTTTGATGATCTGGAGACCTATGGAGTCTATTACAGTGAGAGTTATAAGGAAACCCCGATCTCAACCCGCTACAATCAGGAGCATATGCCTGGAGTTAAACTTCGCGGTACTAACTATATAGCTACTGAGGATGTAGTTTACGTTGTCAATGCCATGTTTAAGACCAACGATGGATGGAAGGTCGATATGGTGGATGCTGCAACAGGGGAATTGCTTGGGCATATCAAACTGCCAAAGGTTCCTATTATTGAGTATCACGGCGAACCAAAAGAGGTGCCACAGCAATGGGGATATATCGGTGTATACAAAGACCTTCTCATTGGCGGCGGGGAATTCGTTGCTTTTTCTGATCTCACCGGATTAACCAAGGCAGAAAAGGGACATCAGTACTTTTGGGAGGATTGGGATGTTGGGGCAAGCAAAAGATTGTTCATTATGGACCGTCATACCGGCAAAATCAAATGGAGCATAGAGTCAAAATTTGGTTTTATCAACGTTGCTACAGTAGCCGGTAACGGAATGCTTTTTGTCCTTGACAAGCTTCCTCCAGCTGTTGAAATCCAGCTTGAGCGAAAGGGGAAAGATATCCCTACCGGATACAGACTGCTTGCTCTGGACATAAATACAGGAAAAGTTGTTTGGGAGGAAACTAAGACTGCCTTCGGATCGTATCTAGTCTATTCGGAGGAAAGGGATATATTGCTGCAGTCAACCCATCCATCCAAAGACTGTATGATAGGTGAAACTGGTAAGCGTATGGTTGCATACAGGGCAAGCACCGGAGAAGTTCTGTGGGATGTACAAAAGAAAAAGGACGAAAAGTTCTTGTACTTCCAGTTCCCACTTCTGCATCACGATACAATTATATCTGGAGCCAAACAAGATAAAGCAGAGGGCAGACATTTCAGTCTTTTAACCGGTGAGCGACTAACCCGCAAAAGCCCGATTACGGGGAGCGATGTTGAACTTCGATGGTCACGCAGGTATGGTTGTAATTACGCAATAGGTGCAGAACACCTTGTTACCTTTAGATCAGGTGCGGCAGGTTATTTCGATCTTAACCAGCTTAGCGGGACCGGTAGCTTTGGTGGTTTTAAATCAGGATGCACTAACTCTCTTGTCGTAGCAGACGGTGTTCTCAATTCAGCTGATTACACACGGACCTGTGTCTGTACCTATCCGAACCAGACTTCACTTGCCCTTGTGCATATGCCTGATGTTGAAGCTTGGACCTTTAATGAACTTGATCTGGATAAAGCGCCAATCAAAACTATTGGTCTCAACCTTGGAGCACATGGTGACCGTGTTGCAGACAGTGGTACGTGGTGGTTCGATTATCCAATTGTAGGTGGACCTTCGCCTAAGATCCCTGCGAAAACTTCACCTGCTGAGCCAAAGCACTTTAGGCACCACAGCATGCGCTTTGAAGGTGAACTCCCCTGGGTTGCTGCTTCCGGATACGAAGGCGTAAGTGAGTTATCACTGGGTCAAATGAAAGGTTCTTACACTGTGCGTCTCTATTTCGCCGAACCCAATGATTATGTTTCGGGTAAGCGTGTGTTCGATGTAGCTCTTCAGGGCAAAACTGTTCTGAGTAAATTAGATGTGGCTGCTGCAGCGGGGAAACCAAGGAAAACGGTTGTCAAAGAATTCAAGGGCATCCGGGCTAATGGTAAGGGTGAGTTAGTGGTTACCTTCAAGTCTTTAACAAGTGCTGGACCGATTATAAACGGTATCGAAGTTATTGCTGAAACCTGAAACCACTATCACGCCTGGTAGATGAGCTGAACCTGAACTAAAATGAAAAAATTAACCCCCCCCAGCTTGCTGGGGGGGGTAATTTTAGTTATAATTTGATTTTATTGCCCCCCCTAATTGGCATAGAGGTCGAAGTGCCTTGAGTTTTCGATACCTGTAGGTGCCCCGGATGACCTCAGTGATCAGCTGGGGAGACTGTTTGGTGGACATATGTTTGGTAAAGCCGTGGTAATTGATCCGGTAGGGGCAATCCTTGGCATATTCAATGATCCGGTCATCTTTTGCTGACAGGCACTGTCTGCGGCAGCTAAAGCTTGCTCTTTGACAATTGAGGTCGAAGCCATTGGGCTGGGTGAGGATTCCATAAGGTGCATAGGGCCAACCATTCTGGTCGTATCCCCTTTCCTTTACGGCAGCCATGGTTAGCTTTTCACCTCTCGGGTTGTAGTCGATGATGGGTATGGCACCATGGGATCCGGAGAACTGGTAGTTGTGGTGCTCTTCGTACTTCTTGCCCTGTTAAATTTCTTGAATATACTCTTTATCTAATTATGGAGCCAGATTGTGGATGAAACAAGGGATGCGGTAGCGAGCCAATATTTAACAGGGTGAACATCGGCCAGATCTATCTTTGATGTTTTTCCATGACCTTGGAGGATCTGCTCTTTGATGGGGATGTAGAGGTTTCCTTCCTGGCCATTACCGGCGATGGTGCGGCAGGCAACGGGCAGCTCTATTCTCAGGGTTAGCTCGATGGCGGTGCTGACCACGGCATTAAAGCCGAAGATCTTCTGTTTACGGTGTGGGTTTTGGGGATTTCTCCGCACCCCGATTCTGGGCTCCATAATATAAAAGCCTTGTCCAGTGAAAAGCTCAAGGGCTACAACACAATAACTCAAGAGTAGCCGAAATTGTGGTCGAAAATAGAAGAAACATTTTCAGTTATCCAAGGCAGGAGAAAAATGGGTTGATCAACTTTTTAGGGGTCGGCTATTTGTGGAATCTAAGCCCGATCCAACTTCTTAAATTGGCTCATAATTATAATATTTGATAAAGGTTAGAAAGGAAAGATAGAATGACACTCTTGCATCTTGTAAAGAAAGAGATAGGTTATCATAAGCTAACATTTGGGCTGGGGCTTTTATCGGTAGTTGTTGCAGTTGGGGTGCTTGTTAGTCTGCTAAAGCTCCTGCATGCTCATGATATTCAGACCGAGCGTATACTAAGCGAAAAAGAAAAAAAGATAGAAGAACAGATGCAGAAAATGGAAAATGATTACCATAAAATTATGGAAGAGTATGGATTTAATTTGATTATCTTGCCGACAACCCAGAATCTTGGCGATTTCTATGATAAAGGATATGCCTCAGAATTTATGCCCGAAGATTACGTAGATAGGCTAGCACAGTCCAATCTGGTGACCATTCGGCACCTGTTGCCGGTTGTTGAGCAAAAGATAAGGTGGCCGGAAGAGTTGAACCGCGCTATTTTCCTCTTCGGCACACGCGGCGAGGTTCCGTTTACTAAGAAAGCTCCCGAGGAACCACCACTGCTGGCACCGGTTCCGCCCGGCAGTGTTATTTTAGGGTACGAACTCTGGGATAGTCTAAATTTGAAGGTTGGTGATAAGGTTAAGCTGTTAGGAGAGGTTTTTAAAGTCAGTGAACTTCATCCTCAGCGTGGATCCAAGGAAGATATTACTGTTTGGATAAATCTTAAGCTGGCACAACGTCTGCTTGGCAGGGAGAATCAAATCAATGCGATTCAAGCATTGAAGATCTATGCTTCCGGTCTTGATTTCAAATCCATTCGAGAAGATATAACCCGGATTTTACCAAACACACAGGTTGTTGTATTGGAGAACAAAGTTACCACCATGGCAAAAGCACGTGACCGTGCCAAAGCTACAGCAAAATTTTCCCTGGAGACGGAGCGCCAACATCGTTTAAAACTCCGAGGTGAACTGGAGACTTTTGCTTACTGGTTGATTCCATTTGTCATTATTGCGTGCACTTGGTTACAGATCAAGTCAGATTCTTTATGTGTTTTTAACAAAAGCTTTTTTCCTTGGACTTATCGGGGCTTTGTTGGGCATTAGCTTCAGTTTTTTTGTTGTGATGATCGCACTCGGAGCATCTGTGCAAGAGATATTTAAACTGTTCAATTTGCCAATACTTATAGTGGTGTTAGTAGCGGCACCAATTCTTTCAATCCTTGCAAGCTGGGTTCCGGCAATCCTTGCCGCCCATGAGGATCCGGCTGCTATTCTTAGGGAGGAGTGACAAATGCTTGAGGTAAAAAATGTTAGTAAGGTATTTCGCGGCCCTAATGGGGTTTTAAATGCAGTGGATAATGTATCATTACAGGTAAAGACCGGTGAATTCTTAGCGGTGCATGGACCGAGCGGCAGCGGAAAAACAACCCTCCTTCTCTCTATCGGGGGATTAGAATCCCCGGATAAAGGGAATGTCATAGTTGAGGGGAAAAACCTTTACCGGATGGGATCGAATGCTCGGGCACGGTTCCGTGCCGCCAACATTGGATTTGTTTTTCAGCAGTTTTATCTTATTCCCTATTTGAACGTGATGGATAATATACTGGCGCCTTCTATAGCTCTGCCGCACTCCGAAGCCAGTAAACGTGCAGAGGAGCTCATTGAGAAATTCAAATTAACCGACCGTTCTTCTCACAAGCCTTCGCAGTTGAGTACCGGAGAGCGTCAGCGAACAGCAATGGCACGAGCTCTGCTGAACAATCCAAAGCTTTTACTTGCAGATGAACCCACTGGAAATCTTGATGGAGAGAACACCGAGATTATCCTTAGTTTTCTTTCAGAGTTTGCAAAATCCGGAAAAATGGTGCTTATGGTTACCCATAGCGAAAAGGCGGCAGCATACGCAGATCGGGAAATACACCTTAAAAAGGGCAAAGTTCAATAAGCTTAATAACAACTATCGTATAAGGAGTATTTATGTTAAGGGATGTTGTGTTGAAGATGTCTTATATAGCTGTATTAGCATCTTTAGTGATTCTTACTACTGAACCTATAAGCGCATGCTTGATTCCTATGTTCCGTTATGGTCTGGAGGCCTGGTCTTCCGAAGACTATGAGCTTATAGTATTTCATAAAGGACCAATGTCCGAAGAAGATGCTTTGATTATCAAGAATCTTAAAGAATTACAATTATCCGCACATGCAAATTTTACTTTGCATACCGTTGATGTATCAGGCAAAATGTCTGATCGGTTGCAGAATCTATGGAAAAGCTTTAAGGCACCTGAATTACCACTCCTTGTTGTGAAATACCCGCCGCAAACTAGAAGTTACAGAGGGAGTATCTGGTCAGGACATCTTTCTGAAGATGCGATTCGAAAAATAGTGGATTCCCCTGCAAGGCAGGAAATCGTAAAAAGAATCCTTGGTGGGGATACGGCGGTTTTGGTTCTGGTTGAAAGCGGCGATCCGACAAAAGATGATGCCGCTGCGAAATTCATCTCGGAAGAGTTATCGGTTATAAATAAGGAGCTTACCCTCTCGCCACAACTTATAAATATAGCCGAGGTATCTAATTTGGATGCACACATTCACTTTTCATTAATTGGAGTTTCTCGGGATGATCCCGCCGAAGAAGTCTTTATTGATATGCTTATGTATTCTGAACGCGGGCTTTTAGAGGTAAAATCATCTCCTATAGTATTTTTGGTATTTGCCCGTGGAAGAGCTCTAACTCCCATGGTTGGTAAAGGTATTAAAGAGAAATTTATCCGAGAGGGCTGTGAGTTTGTGATAGATATGTGGGGGGAAGATGAACCTGAGAACTTAGGTGTGGGCCTCTTAATGGCGGTTGACTGGGAAGCTGGTATTGGAAAAAGATGGGTTGATGAGGAAATCACTCTGGTGGGCTCAACCACTCTGATCAGCATAGCCAAGAGTGATGAATCATCTGATTTGACCACCTCAACCTCGGTAAATTATAAATCTGAGGTCAACACAACCTCCAACAGGTTGTTGAGGAATATTATCATTACCATTCTTGCTATCCCTGTTGTTGTCATAGGGATAACCTTAATCTTGAGACCAGGAAAGAGGCGAAGGATAGCAGGAAAGAAAGGAAAGATAAAATGAGGCTTTTGCATCTTGTAAGAAAAGAAATAGGTTACCATAAGTTAACATTTGTGTTGGGGGTTTTATCGGTTGTTGTTGCAGTTGGGGTGTTCGTTAGTCTGCTAACGCTCCTACATGCTCATGATATTCAGACCGAGCGTATACTGAGCGAAAAGGAAAAAAAGATAGAAAAAGAGATGAAGAAGATGGAGGATGATTACAGGAAAATTATGCTGAAGCTGGGACTTAATATGTTCATCCTGCCAGAGGATCAGCGTCTTGACAATTTTCATGAGGAAGGATACGCATCAAAATTTATGTCCGAAGAGTATATGGATACACTGTCAGCCTCTAATATTGTGACGATCAGACATATGCTGCCAATTGTTGAGCAAAAGATACGTTGGCCAGAGAAGAGAAACCGGACAATCATACTTATCGGAATCCGAGGTGAGGTACCCTTTACTAAGATAGCTCCCAAGAAACCTATAGTCGTTGCAGTTCCGCCCGGTGGTATTGTTTTAGGGTATGAACTTTGGGATAGTCTGAATTTGAAAGTCGGTGATAAGGTTAAGCTGTTAGGTGAAACCTTTGAGGTTAGTAAGTGTCATCCACAGCGTGGAACAAAGGATGACATCAGTGCTTGGATAGATCTTGAAATGGCACAACGCTTGCTTGGCTTAGAAGATAGGCTCAGCGGGATTATGGCATTGCAGTGCTTCTGCCATGGTTGGGATCTAGACAAATTGGTTAGGCAAATCCCAGGAATTTTACCTGGCACGCAGGTAGTTTTATTCAAAAACGAAGTTACGACCCGAGCAGAATCTCGTTTCCACGCCCAAGCCGTTGCAAAAGCTTCCCTGGAGGCAGAACGCCAACATCGTTTAAAACTCCGAGGTGAACTGGAGACTTTTGCTTCCTGGCTGATTCCATTTGTCATTATTGCCAGTATGGTCTTGATTGTTTTCTTGACCTTAAGTAACCTCAGGCAGAGAAGAGGGGAGATCGCTACACTGCGTGCACTTGGTTACAGATCAAGTCAGATTCTTTATGTGTTTTTAA
>SMTZ1_10000012_pt1 | contig 115204 bp, 116 predicted proteins | sample DeeMarSWOR136_30_FD_25667 | JGI IMG/M metagenome (IMG submission 25667) | reverse complement strand
ATTAATATCGAGAGAGAGGCAGATTTAAGCGGAAAAACCCACAATAAGGGTGTCTTAATCTTAGAAGGCTATCTAAGAAGTAAGTACGCCCAGGACAAACCCTTAACCCTCAGTTCAAGCCTCTGCTTTGAGCAATCATACGGTGGAGTAGATGGTGATAGTGCCTCTTCTACAGAAGTATATGCCATTTTATCAAGTCTCAGCGAACTTCCCTTAAGACAGGATATTGCAGTTACAGGTTCTGTTAACCAGAAGGGAGAGATACAACCCATCGGTGGGGTAAACCAGAAAATCGAGGGGTTTTATGATGCCTGTAAGGCCAAAGGACTTACTGGAAAACAAGGGGTAATGATCCCCCATTTGAATATCGAAAATCTCGCCTTGAGAAAGGATATTGTTAAGGCAGTCGAGGAGAAAAAATTCCATGTCTATTCTGTAAAAAATATAGATGAAGGGATTGAAATCCTAACCGGAGTAAAGGCTGGTAAGATTCAGAAAGACGGAACTTATCAAAAGGAATCCGTTAATTATCTGGTCAATCAAAAACTGATGGATCTCGCAATGAAGATGAAAAAATTCGGTGAAAAGAAAAAGGGAATAAAACCAGTTAAAAAAGGGGGGAAGCCGATAGCTAAAAAATAGTTTTAAGATTCTTTTTAAGACGGATTTTTTCTCGAAACAATCTCTTTTAAATTTTTATCATAGGGCGATCTTATAATCCCTTTTTCTGTAATGATTGCATCAACAAGTCTGTTAGGGGTAATATCAAAGGCGGGATTGATAACTCTAATCCCATCAGGTGCTATCCTCTTTCCGCTAAAATGAGTTATCTCATTTGAATCTCTCTCCTCAATTGGAATATCGTCTCCTGAACTCACTGACATATCCATAGAAGATACAGGAGCAGCCACATAGAAAGGTATATTGTGTTCCATTGCTAAGATAGCTATAGAATAAGTTCCAATCTTGTTAACAACATCACCATTTGAAGCAATTCTATCCGCCCCAACAATAACCTTATTAATATCACCTTTTTTCATGAAATAACCCGCCATATTATCAGTTATTAAAATAACAGGAATCTTGTCCTTATTCAGTTCCCATGCTGTAAGTCGTGCTCCTTGCAAAAATGGTCTTGTCTCATCTACAAAAACATTAATTCTTTTACCATTTTTTTTGGCTGTTCTTAATATACCTAATGCTGTCCCATAGCCAGCCGTTGCTAACGCCCCAGCGTTACAATGGGTTAAGATAGTATCTCCATCCTCAATGAGTTTTTCCCCTATATCACCCATTTTTTTACAAATGGCGATATCTTCTTCCATAATCTTAATGGCCTCTTTTTCTATTATCTTCTTTAGAACACTAATCTTTAGATCTCTATTATCCTTTATTAGCTTCTTAATTCTATCTATAGCCCAGAACAAATTGACTGCTGTTGGTCTTGTATCTGCTAAAACCTTGCATATCTTTTCGATTTTTTCATGGAAATCTTTAAAACTAGTCGTATTAATCTTTTTTGCTCCTATGGCTATACCAAAGGCAGCCGCTACACCAATAGCTGGGGCTCCCCTGACAACCATATTCTTAATTGCAGTAGCAACTTCTCTATAATCGTTACATTCTACATAAACCTCTTCCTCGGGAAGTCTGGTCTGGTCTATTAATATAAGCCTAGTCTTTTTATACTCTAGTGTCTTAACCAGCTACTTATCCCCCGTTGAAATGAGTTTTAAAATGTCTTTTTTATTTATCCGCATAACCATTATTCGCTTTTCTCTGCTTTTTTCACCCCTTATAATAGTAAGAGAGGATGTTTTTACTCCGAAACTCTTTGCCAAAAACTTTATACACTCTCTATTTGCTGCTCCTCCAACTGCAGGTGCTGCAATCTTTACCTTCAATACTCCATCGCAAATACCGCTCATTTCATTTCTAGAAGACCTAGGCGTAACCTTAATACCAAAGATAACCCCGTTAGTAGCATCATCAACCTTCAACATAGCATCATTTGCCTCCCTCATCTTCCTTTTCTAATAGCTTTAAATAGGACTCAATAATAGACCTTATCTTTACCTGAAGTTGTTTTTTATGTTTTTTTAATTCCTGAATCTCTATCTTTATCTTCTCTACCTCTTTGTGAGAACTGCCCAGTATTTCTCTAGCCCTTAACTCCGCATCTTTTATAATTAACTGGGCCTCTTTCCCTGCTGTTCCTGCAATTTCATCCTTCAGCTTCTGGTTGGATTTCAACATCCTTTTCAGCTTTTCTTCACTTTCCATATAGAGTTTTATCTGCTCCTTCTTCTTTTCCAACTCACCTTTTAATTTTTTATTTTCTTCAATAATCTCTTCATATTCATTAGCAATCATTTCCAAAAAAGTGTCTACCTCTTCAGCATCAAAACCACGAAATCTGACATTAAACTGCTGCTGACGAATATCTAAAGGGGTGATTTTCATAAATTATCTCCTTTAGGAAAGATAAAAAATCTATCGTAGTTGATAACCTAGTTGAACCAATGATTGGATGACAGCTGACCTTAAGAATATTATAGCAAATATAGCTATGATGGGAGAAATATCTATACCTGTAATAGGAATATATCTTCTAATAGGTGACAATACAGGCTCAGTAGATCTTATTAAAAACTGAACAATAGGATTGTAGGGATCGGGGCTAATCCAAGACATTAATGCTCTTATAATAATAACCCACATATAGAGATTAAGGGCAATATCCAGAATGTGGGCTAAGGCCGTTATAAAATTTCCAACTATAAACATTTATTTCCTCCTGATCAATCTATAAATTATTTCTCTTTCTTTTTTGACAAGAACTTTCCTAATTCTTTAGACCTCTTGGTAGCTGCCTCTATTGCATTCATAATTATCTCGTTTAAACCCTCTTTCTCTAGGACATGGAGTCCGGCTACGGTCGTGCCTCCTGGAGAGGTAACCATATCCCTTAATCTTGCAGGATGTTCGCCTGTCTCAACGATCATCTTCGCAGAACCCAGTAAAGTTTGAACAGATAATTCTTGAGACACCTCTCTACTGAGACCCATCTTAATTCCTGCGGCTATCAGTGCCTCTACAATTGTAAAAATATATGCAGGTCCACTACCGCTTAAACCTGTCACGGCATCCATCAATTTTTCATCGATAATTACAGTCTTCCCTATTGTATTAAAAATTTTTCTTGCTGTTTCTAGATCATCCTCTGTAGCATAATTCCCTTTAGATAACGCAGCAGCTCCTTCTTGAATAAGGGCGGGGGTATTTGGCATAACTCTTATTAGCCTAATCTTAGAACTGGAAAAAGACTCGATAAATTTTAATGAAACCCCTGCAGCAATGGATATCAATAGTTTTGATCTATTAATCTCACCAGCAATCTCTTTGAGTACCGTGGTTATATCTTGAGGTTTCACAGCAAGGATAACGATATCTCCCTTTTTAACCGCATCTCTATTCCTTTGAACAGCCTCGACAGAATAGGTCTTTTTGATATAACGAAGCCTTTCCTTGCTTATATCCATACCAATAATGTTCTTTGAGGAGATAAAATTTTTCCCCAATAAACCTTTTATCAATGCCTCACCCATATTCCCACAGCCTATAAATGCTAATTTATAATTCTTCTTCAAAAGTGCCTCCTAATATTGTCTCTCTCCAAATATAGCTGTTCCTACCCTTACCATAGTAGCCCCCTCTTCTATTGCAATCTCAAAATCATTAGACATCCCCATTGAGAGCTCCTCCATAGAAACTCCTTCTACCTTTTGCTTTTCGATCTCATTTTTTAACTCTCGAAGCTTTATAAAATAGGGCCTGGCATCTTCTGGGTCATTAAAGAAGGGAGGCATGGTCATTAAACCCTTAATAGAAATATGCTCATAGTTAGAAATCTCTTTTATGATCTTCATCATCTCTGCTGCTTCCATGCCATATTTTGTCTCTTCCCCTGATATGTTAACCTGGACAAGAATATCCATTACCTTTCCTTTTTTTTTACCAATTCTATCAATCTCATGTGCTAATGGAATGCTGTCAACAGAGTGAACCATATCGAAAAGGTCAAAAATATACTTAACCTTATTCCTCTGAAGATGTCCTATCATATGCCACTTTACATCCCTACCTATATCTTTTATCTTATCCCGAGCCTCTTGGACCCTGTTTTCTCCAAAAAGTTGATGCCCTGCCTTAATCGCCTCTTTAATGCAATGAACATCCACAGTCTTGGAAACAGCAATGAGTTTTATCTCATTAGAATTTCTGCCACTTCTCTCCGCAGCCTTTTTCATTCTTTCTTTAACTTCTAATAGATTATCTTTGATAAAAGACATATCAAAAACTCCAAAAAACCATTGAATATTTTAAAAATATAACATTTAAAAAAAAAGACTTCAACAAAAATAAGGAAATCTCTCTGCTCTTTCAAGTATTTAACTTTGTAAATTATAGGAAATAAGGTATCTTGAGCTAAAGAGTCAAAAATGTGGCAATTTTTTAAGAAATTTGACAACTATTTGACTACTCTGCGAAACTTTCAAATAAAAAGTCCCTTCATAAAAAACTCATTAAATCAGAATGTTATACATAAGAAACATTAGTAAAAAATAGTAGGTATATTATTTGCATATTCGGTATATAAATTTTATAGGATTTCTTGAATGTTAGAAAAAACAAATATTGATAACATAAAGAGATTAATCCTTTGTATAAGTCACGAAATAAACAATCCTTTAAACACAATATCTCTTAATGCCCAATTATTAAAGAGAACAACGAATGAGGATATCTTAAAACGGGCAGCTATCATTGACAGTAGTGTGGATAGACTAAAAAATATAATTTCCCAGATGCTCCAATCAGTAAATAACCATCCTAGACATATTAAGAATGCAAAGATAATAGATCTTAAAAAATTTAAAGAGAGAAAGATGTTTCATCTCTGAAGCTATGCTCTTTGATTTATTCTTCATCGGCTAACATTGCTATATTAATCATCCTCCCCTTTTCTTTATTATTTCTTCGATATGAAAAAAATTCTCTATAATGACAACATGTGCATAAATCTATAATCAATATATTTTCTCTTTTAACACCTTCTTCTAATAACTGATCATAATTTATACCACCAAGATCTAAAAAAAATTTATTATTATCGCTTCCTTTGATATATCTTTTAAAATGAATAAATTCTTTTTTAAAAACCTCTATTACATTTTCACCCACTTCATAACAACATGCTTTGATAGACGGTCCCAAACCAACAAGAACATCGCTCGGATTAGCACCAAAGAATTCTTTTAATTTTTTAATGACTTTTTTTGTAATCTTTAAAAGGGTTCCTTTTCTCCCAGCATGAACTATGGCTATTATCTTTTTTTTGGGATCAAATATAATTATTGGGATACAATCAGCGGTCCTAACAGCAATAGGAAGGTTAATCTGATTTGTAATAATTGCATCACCTCTAAAATCATTTAAAGAATCCAAATCAATCTTTTTTTCAATGATAAGTATATGACTGCTGTGGATTTGTTTTATGGATAAAACCCTCTCTTTAAAAATATTCAAAGCATTGTAAAATTGCTTTTCCTTGTCATTCAACCGAAAACTAAATCCATGAATCAAAAATGGAAATTGTTCTAGTCTCTTGAATGTAACATAGCTAATCCCTCTGTAACTTTTTATGAGATAACTATTCCCCATATCTTATGTTCTTTTCTCTTTTATTAAAAAGGTAGTCTTTTTCTATGCCGACATCGATATGATCCCACGGAAATATCTCTTTATAATCTCTTTTTCTATATACATAAAACTCTGGATTAATATTTACCTCTTTAATTGCCCTGCGCCAATCTTCCCTTAGATTGTAAGAAGCAAGTAAAAGTTCTCCAACCCTTCTATCGCCCCTTGATAATATTGCTTGGATAAATGACCATTTGGGAAGTTCATGAATAACAAAAACATTTGCAACCTTTTTCAAGCCATTTTTAATAATCTTCAACTTTCTTTCTAAAGACTTTACATCCTCCATTCTATCCCATTGAAAAGGGGTAAAAGGCTTGGGAACAAAAGGATTTATACTCAAAGTTATATTCCCCAATCTTCCTTTTTTTCTCGAGTCTTTTAAGATGTAATGTTTTATCCTTTTTATCAAATCTATTAATCCTTGAATATCTCCCTCTGTTTCAGTTGGAATACCAATTAAAAAATACAATTTTATATGCGGTATGTCTTCGGCAGTAATTAATCTTATACCTTTTATAATTTCTTCATCTGTCATCTCTTTATTTATAAACCTTCTCAGGCGTTCTGTTCCGGCTTCAGGGGCAAACGACAATGTCTTATGCCCGCTTGCAGCTAAACACTTAATAAAGTCTTCTGAAAGGGAATCAATTCTTAAAGAAGATACTGATATCTTCCCTCCCATCTTTAAGATAGCGTGACAGATAGACTCTATCTGTGGATGATCCATTAAGGAAGAACCCACAAGACCAATCTTATTACTATACTGCAATCCTTTTTTGACATCCTTAATGATGATCTCTTTGCTTGAATATCGGGGTGGACTATATACATGACTTGTAACACAAAATTTACAGTTTTTCCCGCATCCCCGTTCTATCTCTACAAGATACATATCAGAAAATTCTGTATTCACTGTAAAAATCTTTGTAGAAGTAGGAAAGTTATCGATATTTTTTATATATCTTTTCTTTATCTTCTCTGGATAACCCTTCTTTGCCTTAAGAGATCTTATTCTTCCATCAGAATAATAACTAATCTTATATCCTGAAGGGATATATATCCCCTCAATTTTAGAAAATTTCTTTACGATTTCCTCCTTTTTTCCTCTAATACCTAAAGTGTTTCTGAATTCATCTAAAAAATCTTTTATTGCCTCCTCTCCCTCTCCTATTATAAACATATCGATAAAATCTGCTAAAGGCTCTGGATTATAAAAGGTGCAAACACCTCCAGCGATAACGATTGGAAAATAATTTTTACGTTGATTTGATAACAAAGGAATCCCAGCTAAATCCAAAATCCTCAAAATGTTTATATAATCTGCTTCGAAGGATATCGAAAAGGCAAGGATATTGAAATCTACTATAGGAATTTGACTCTCAAAAGAGAATAGAGGGATTTTTCTTCTGATAAAAACTTCAATATCTTCTTTATCTGGTAAAAATACTCGTTCACAAACAACATCTTCTTCTTTATTTAATAAATAATAAATATTTTGAAATCCTAAGTTTGACATTCCCACTTGGTAAAGATTGGGATATGCCAAAGCGACAGATATTCTATCCCTAAAGGTTTTTTTTACAGTACCTTTTTCATCATTTATCAATCTCCTGATTTTATCAATATACTTCAATGCATCACCAAAAATCAATCAGGCTGTTTCCTTAGAAAAGTTGGTACGTCTAATTCCCTATCATCAAGGTATGATGTCTCTAAGGCTATTTTAACATTTGGTTCTTTTTTATGATTCTGTCTGATATGGGTAGGTATTTCAATATCATCTCCACCTGCCACTGCCTTCAATCTTCTAACAGAGGATTCTTCTTTTTTCTCATCTTGTATATTAAAACCAGTAGCAATCACTGTAACCCTAACTTCTTCTCCCATACTTTCATCAAGCACCGATCCAAATATGATATGGGCATCCTCATGGGCACTTTCATAAATGATAGTTGCGGCTTCATTCACTTCATACAGACTCAGATCGTTTCCTCCTGTAATATTAATCAGAACGCCTCTTGCACCTTCAATGGAAGACTCTTCTAATAGTGGACTAGAGACCGCTCTTTGCGCTGCCTCTACAGCCCTGCTTTCTCCTCTGGCAACACCCGCACCCATTAAAGCCATTCCCATTTCAGACATAATCGTTCTTACATCTGCAAAATCTAGATTGATGAGGCCTGGAACAGTTATAAGATCAGATATGCCCCTTACTGCTTGCTTCAAAATATCATCAGCGATCCTAAACGCATCTCTAAGAGAAGTCTGTTTTCCAACAACATTTAACAGCCTCTGATTAGGAATCGTTATCAATGTATCAACCGATTCTTTTAATTCCTTAATTCCATCCTCAGCCTGAAGAGCTCTTTTTTTCCCTTCAAACAAAAATGGTTTCGTAACAACGGCTACAGCTAATGCACCTTTATCTCTTGCTATTTTCGCTATTATAGGCGCTCCTCCAGTGCCTGTCCCTCCACCCATCCCTGCAGTAATAAAAACCATATCTGCTTCACCAATGATATCTGCAATCTTATCAGTATCTTCTAAAGCAGCTTTTCTTCCAATCTCAGGATTAGCCCCAGCTCCTAAGCCTTTGGTTATTTCTTTTCCTAACTGGAGTTTATGAGTCGCTAAAGATGCCTCCAGAGCTTGCATATCAGTGTTTGCAATAACAAAATCAACCCCTTCTAATCGCGATGCGATCATAGTGTTGACAGCATTACCACCTCCTCCGCCAACACCAATAACCTTGATTTTAGCTGATAAATCTATATCTTCAACAAATTCGAACATCCCTCTTCCTCCTTTCAAGTTTTTATTAAAAAACTCTTAAAACTGTCTCTTTCATTCGTTCGAACATCTTCCCTAACATTCTATTGTTACCAGATCCATTGAACTTCCCATTGTTTTGATTGTTATATCCATATAGAACCAACCCAACGCCTGTAGCATACATTGGACTGTTTACCACATCAACTAATCCCCCAATACCGATAGGCATACCGACCCTTACAGGTAATTCAAATGTCTGCTCACCTATCTCAGACATTCCCTCCATTATTGCAGCCCCTCCCGTAATCACGACACCAGAAGCAATCAGTTCATTGAATCCCGACATAAGCAACTCTTTCTTAACAAGGGTAAACAATTCTTTAATCCTCGGTTCTATTATCTCACTTAAAATCTTTCGGGAAAGAGTCCTGGGCATCCTTCCGCCTACACTTGGCACCTCTATTGTTTCATCTTCTTTGACGAGAGATGTCATGGCACAACCATATCGCTTTTTAATTTTTTCTGCTTCTACTGATGGTGTCTTCAAACCTATTGCAATATCATTTGTCACATGGTTCCCGCCAATGGGTAACACCGATGTATGTCTGACACTTCCATCATAGAACAGAGCAATGTCAGTTGTTCCTCCTCCAATATCTACAATTACAACACCTAACTCTTGTTCATCTGGGGTTAAAACTGCTTCACTAGAAGCCAGTTGATCTAAAACAATATCTTTAACTTCTATATTTCCTTTGTTCACACATTTTACAATATTTTGTAACGATGTCGCTGCACCCGTAACAATATGAACTTTTCCTTCTAATCTTACCCCTGAGATACCCAAAGGATCTTTAATGCCATCCTGCTCATCAATAACAAACTCTTGGGATAAGACATGAATAATTTCTCTATCAAAAGGCATGGCCATAGCCTTCGCAGCGTCTATAACTCTCTCTATATCTGATTGTACCACCTCCTTATTTTTTATGGCGATGATGCCATGGCTGTTTAGACCCTTAATATGAGAACCTGTAATACTGACATAAGCAGAATCAATTTCTATTCCTGCCATAAGTTCCGCCTCTTCGATAGCCTTCTTAATCGAGTCTACTGTACTATCAATATTGACTACTACACCCTTTTTCAATCCCTTTGACGGATGGATTCCTATTCCTATGATATCTATCTCATTTTCTTCACCCAGCGCACCTACAATTGCACAGATCTTTGAAGTCCCTATATCTAAACCTACAATTATATCTCCTTTCTTAATCATATCCTTATCACCTCCTCCTTAAAATAATTTAACAACAACCTTTTTTCTAAAGCAAAGATCAACATATTCAATCCTCCTCTTATCTTTTTTTAAAAGTTTTGATATTGTTTTTAAACGTGAAACTTCTTTTTCAATATTGCTTTCATCCAAATTGAGACGGGTCCCATTAGTCATTTTAATAGAAACTCTACTCATGTCAGACATATCAACAATGAAAATATCTCTTAAGTCATATAAACCGGAATTACTTAGGTTTTTTAAAACCGCAAGTCCTCTAAGAGGTCTTTCTAAAGATACCCTATTTCCAATATTGTAATTTATTTTTTTGACTCCTTTAATTAAAGGGTATCTCTCTGTTTCTTCTTTAAAATCCAACTTCTTAATAATAAAGCCGGCATCATCTAAAAGATATTTTTCAGTTGATATCAATACTGCATAAGGTTTCCTTTCTTGAATATTGATATTAATGGTTTTTGGTAATTTTCTTTCTATTTTGACCTTTTTAATCCATGGCTCTTTTCCCAATACCTTACTTATTTTTTCTATATCTATTTTAAATATATTCTTACCTGGTTCTACGGAGATCAATTCAGCGATATATTTCTCTGATAAAAAATTTGTTCCTAATATATTTATCTCTTTTACATTAAAAAAATAAGATTGCTTAATATAGGTTATTAACTGAAAAACAAAAAAACCTATCAAAATGGGAATACAGAAAATACGTAATCTGTAATAAATTTTTTTGATCTTCAAAAACCTTTTTTCCGCTGAACTCGATTTTTTTGATTTCTTATATTTCATGCTATTTTCCTACTATACAAACCTCTCTCTCTAAAGTAATACCCGTTTCTTGAAAAACTTTTTCCTCTATATACTCGATTAAACAAATAACATCCTTTGCAGAAGCTCTTCCTTTATTTATAATATAGTTTGCATGAAGCCTTGAAATCTCAGCATCACCAATACAATATCCTTTGAGCCCTAGACCATCTATAAGTTTACCCGCAGCAATATTTTGAAGATTTTTGAATATTGAACCAGCACTAGGAGAAGAGATGGGCTGAGTCTTTTTACGTTTTTTCAAGTTTTTTAGAAATATATCTCGTATAGTATCCTTATTACCTTTTTTTAAGGAAATATACACATCTAACACAATTCCCTCATAGGGGAGATTTGAGGAACGATAACTGAATTGGATATCTTTTTTTGCTATATTAAATATCTTTCCTTGATAATCCATCAGGGTTATCGATTTAACGATATCTCCGATTTCCCAAGACTTTGTTCCCGCATTCATGACCAGTGCGCCACCTATAGAACCTGGAATACCTGTTCCACCTTCTAGCCCTGAAAATCCTTTTTCGATACAAAAATGAATCAAATCAGACATCTTTAAACCAGCTCCTGATTTTAGAATTAACTTTTCCTTATAGCTAGTAATCTGAATATCACTAAATCCCTTCTTTAAGTTTATAACAACTCCTCTAATACCATTATCGCTAACAATAATATTTGTTCCCTCTCCTAGAATAAAAACCGGTAAGTCATTTTCATTAATTATTTTAAGGACTTTCTGAAGTTCCTTCACATCTTTTGGGCTTATAAACACATCAGCCCTTCCCCCCAGAAGAATAGAGGTATGTTTCTTCATCTCCTCATCAAATTTCTTTTCCTGAAAATCCTTAAAAAGAGAAAAATACACTTCTTTTTTATCCATTACTGTTTGTTCTATTTTTTTTAGCCCCCAATTTTGAAAGGAGTTCATCTCCAACTGACCAAATATTACCTGCACCTAAGGTCAGAACCAGATCTCCTTTCTGAATGATACTCATTAGAAAATCCACAATCTCAGATTGATCTCTTATATGAAAAACAGACTTATGACCATACTTTTTTACCCCTTCATATATAAGCTTTGAATCTATGTTTTCTATAGGCTCTTCGCCAGCTGAATATATATCAGTAATAATTAATTCGTCGGAATCATTAAAGGCTGTAAAAAAGTCGCTTAAAAGATACTGAGTTCTCGTATATCTATGAGGTTGAAAGACCACTATCATTCTTTTTTCTTTCCATACCTCTTTTGATGCCTTAAGAACCGCACGAATCTCTGTAGGATGATGTCCGTAGTCATCTACTACCATAATCCCATTGGCTTCGCCTTTGATTTCAAATCTTCTTTGGATGCCTCCAAATTCCTTCAAAGCCTTTTTGATTATTTCAAATTTTATATCTAGTTCAAGACCAACAGCTACAGTGGCCAGAGAATTATATACATTGTGGAGGCCAGGCATATTGATAACCATCTCACCTAACTCTTTTCCCTTATTAAAAATATTAAATGATGTTTTCAATCCTGAATAGGTTATATCCTTTGCTATATAATCAGCTTGGCTTGTCAGTCCGTATGTAACACATCTTTTTTCAACTTTTGGAATGAGCTCCTGAATATATTTCTGATCAAGACATAATATGGAAAGACCATAAAAAGGGACTTTATTGATGAATTTCAAGAATCCCTCTTTGATTTTACTTATACTCTTATAATGGTCCATGTGTTCCTTATCGATAGTAGTCACAATTGCTATCGTAGGTGTTAATCTTGTAAATGAACCATCACTCTCATCAGCTTCTGCAACTAAAAAATCTCCCTGACCGAGCTTTGCATTGCTGCCAAGGCTATTTAGCTTTCCACCAATGACCACTGTAGGGTCTAACCCACCCTTTGCTAGTACCGTGGCTATTAAAGATGTTGTTGTTGTCTTTCCATGGGAACCTGCCACAGCGATGCCATATCTTATTCTCATTAATTCTGCAAGAATCTCTGCCCTACGTATAACCGGGATCAAATTTTCCTTAGCTGATTTAATTTCTATATTATCTTGGTTTACTGCTGAGGAATAGACAACAACATCTGCATTTTTTATATTAGACTTATTATGGCCAATAAATATGCTTGCACCTAATCTTCTTAGTCTCTCTATAATATCTGAATCTTTTATATCAGAACCACTAACAGCATAGTTTAAGTTAAGAAGAAGCTCCGCAATACCACTCATTCCAATTCCACCTATGCCAACAAAATGGATATGCTGCGTCTTTCTAAACATATATTCTCCTTAACAATTGCCATGAACTGCTTCTTCTTTTTTTATGAGGCTATAACAGATATCGATTATCTTCTCAGCAGCATCTGTAACCGCCATTTTTTTGCTCTTGAAACACATATCCTTAAGTTTTCCTCTGTCTTTCATCAATTCAAGTATCTTTTTTGCAAGAAACTCTCCAGTCAAATCCTTTTCTAAGATCATTTCAGCTGCGCCTGACATTTGTAGTTTTCTTGCATTAATTTCCTGGTGATTGTTGGCAGAAAATGGAAAAGGAATTAATATTGAAGCCTTACCTGCTACTGTTAGTTCAGAAAGAGTTGTGGCACCTGCCCTGCATATTATCAGATCCGCCTCCTTATATTTATCAACGATATTATAGATAAAGGGTTGAACACTTGCTAAAAAACATCTCTTTTCATACTCTTTTTTCATCAATTCCTCATTTCCTTTTCCTACTTGATGGATAATCCTTATAAAATCCTTAAACTCTTTTAGATACTCTAGTCCTTCAATAACAGCCCTGTTAATACTCTGCGCTCCTTGGCTCCCTCCAAAGATCAGTAAAGTAAATTTAGAGTGATTACTATTTGATATACCATTTTTCAATTGTTCTAAAAATTCTCTTCTTATAGGATTACCGGTGAATATAACTTTATTTTTAGAGAAATAATCTTCAGTTTCTTTAAAAGAAATGGCTATTTTATCCGCAAATATCCCTAGAATCCTATTTGTAACTCCTGGTAAAAAATTCTGCTCTTGGATAATAATAGGAATTCTTAAAATATAGGCGCAAGATACCACGGGTCCAGTTACATATCCCCCTACACCTATAACGATATCTGGCTTATAGCATAATAAAATCCATAAAGATTGAAGAAATCCTATGGGTAATTTTAATAATGAAACAATGGTTCTTACTGAAATCTTACCCTTAAGACCTCCAACTGAAATTCTTTTTAGTTTAAATCCTTCCTTAGCTAATATTGAGTTTTCTAAACCTTTTTTTGTCCCTATAAAAAGCACATCAGTTTCTGGATTTCTCTTTAATAATTCCTTTGCTAAACTGATACCAGGGTATATGTGCCCCCCTGTTCCGCCACCTGTAATAAGAACTTTCATTAAAACCTCAAACTTTTATTAACTTCTTTAGAAATATTTAATAATATCCCAATCCCAATAGAGTTAATGAGAAGTGATGAGCCTCCCAGACTAATAAAAGGAAGGGGTAGTCCTTTTGTAGGCAAGAGCCCAATAACAACTCCTATATTGATAATGACCTGCAGACCTATCATCATAATAATTCCAAAAGCCAGATATCTCCCGAAAAAATCAGGACACCTTTTCGCCACAAGGATGCCTCTCCAAAATAAAATAAGGAACAAAACAATAATCGCCAGTGCTCCTATGAAACCTAGTTCTTCACCTATTACAGCAAAGATAAAATCTGTATGAGGTTCCGGGAGATAAAACAATTTCTGTCTGCTTTGGCCCAGACCCAATCCAAAAAAACCTCCCCTACCTAATGCTAAAAAAGATTGTACAATTTGAAATCCAGAATCTAGTGGATCTCCCCAGGGATCTAAAAAGGCCAGTATTCTTCTTTTTCTATAACTCACAGTAGAAACGGTTACATACAAAAATGGTAATATCATTAAAAAGGAATAAAAGAGATAAGAATAACGAATCCCTGCGATAATAAAGAGAAAAAATACTACAGCCGCTATCAGAACAGCTGTTCCTAAGTCAGGCTGAAACATAATTAAGACGAAGAAAATCCCTAAAATGAGAAGGTTGGGAAGGTATACCATGCTAAAGCTATCAAGGTAATCTTTCTTTTTCACTAATGAGTGAGACATGTAGATTATAAGAACGAGTTTTGCCAATTCTGAAGGCTGGAATGAAAAATAGCCTAGATTCAACCATCGCTTAGCACCCCCTACCTCTCTACCAAAATGGGGAATTAAAACCAAAACTAATAAAACGATTGATACAATGAGAAGAGGATAAATAAATTTTCTTAAAAGATGATAATCAAAATTCATAAAAAAGAGCATAGAAAAGATGCCAAGTATTGCCCACAATATCTCTTTTTTGAGAAAAAAATAGGGATCATTAAAGTTTTCACTCGCAATAATTGTGCTCGAACTATAAACCATTACTATGCCGACCTGTAATAGGATAATCGGTATAAAAAAGATGATTGGATCAAAAGATCCTACTCTTTCTCCCACGAATCCTCCTTACAATCTCTTTGAATTGGTTACCCCTATCCTCAAAATCTCTAAACATATCAAAGCTTGCACAGGCAGGTGAGAGAAGTACAACATCTCCCGAGACAGCCATTTTAAAACTCTTTTTTACAGCATCCTGTAAATTCTCTACCAAATTGACCTCGCATTCTCCATTTAAGACCTCTTTTATCTTATCCTTTGCTTCTCCAAATATGATTACGCTTTTAACCTTTCCTTTGATATATCTTTTCAGTGGTCTATAGTCACTTCCTTTATCCTTCCCTCCGGCAATTAATATGATTGGCTCAGAAAAGCTGTTTAATGATTTTATAACAGCTCCAACATTTGTCCCTTTTGAATCATTGATAAATTTCACCCCATCGATATCTCTAACAAACTCTAACCGATGAGGCAATCCAGGAAAAACCCTGATAGAACGCAACATTTCTTCTCTATTAAGATTAAGAATGAGCCCTGTAGCAAGAGAGGCCAAGACATTCTCTATATTTCTCCTGCCTAATTCTCCCAGATCTCCTAATTGTCCAATTTTCCTCTTCTTGTTACTATCATTCCAGTAGATTTCTTTTCTATCTATATATATCCCTCGTTCTGGCATTATCTTTTTGCTAAAAAAAACCACTTTTGATGGAACCTCTGATTTCAACCCCATTAATAAGGGATCATCATAATTTAATATTAGATAATCCGATTCTTCTTGATTCATATATAGCCTTTTTTTTAATGCTATATATTCCCTATAATCTCTATGCCTATCCAGATGATCTGGAGATATATTTAAGATAATCCCAATGAAAGGTTTAAACTCGCTTATCCCCTCCAACTGAAATGTGCTGATCTCTGCCACGATAAAATCCTTGTCTTTGCTCTCCAGCATTTCTTCTGCTAGGGGATACCCAATATTTCCACCTAAAATAAATTTCTTTTTACATCTTTTTAGCATCTCCCCAATCAGGCTTGTCGTTGTACTTTTTCCATTGGTTCCTGTAATTGCAATAAAAGGCACAGGAGATAATAAAAAAACCAATTCGATCTCACTAATTATTCTTAATCCTTTTTCTCTTGCTTTCACTAAAGGAGGTATATCCATTCTTACACCAGGACTGACTACGATAAGATCCGCTTCCAAGAAAAATTTTTCAGTATGATGATTAAGATCAAGTGCTACATCACCTTTTAACTTGGATATATTCTCCTTTAATTGAAAAGGATCCTTAACATCTGAAACTGTCACCTTGCACCCTAATTCTGTTAAAAGATTAGCTACGGCTACACCTGTTCTTGCCAGTCCTACCACTGTAATTCTCTTTCCTTTTATATTCAAAACCTCTTTGCCTTTTTAAATTATCTGAGTTTTAATGTGCTCAAACTCAACAAAGCCAACATGATTGCAATAATCCAAAATCTCACAATAACCTTTGGCTCAGCCCATCCTATTTCTTCAAAATGATGGTGAAGGGGAGCCATCCTGAATACCCGTTTTCCTGTCACCTTGAAATAGAAAACCTGCACAATAACAGAAAGGGTTTCAATAACAAATATTCCTCCCACTATGATTAAAACCAACTCATGCTTTGTTATTACCGCTACTGTCCCCAGAGCACCCCCTAAGGCTAATGAACCGACATTACCCATAAACATCTGTGCAGGATATGAGTTAAACCAAAGGAAACCTAAACTCGCTCCTATTATGGAGCCGCAAAATATGGATAGCTCCCCTGCTCCTTTTATATAAGTAATATTTAAGTACCCGGCAAATTTAACATGACCTGAAAGATATGATATGAGGACATAAGTAAGAGTAGCTATAATTATAGGTCCAATGGCAAGGCCATCTAAGCCATCGGTTAAATTGACTGCATTAGATGTTCCAACAATTACAAAAACAGCAAATAGAATATACCACCAACCCAGATCAGGATTAATCTTTTTAAAGAAAGGTATGAACAATCTTGAAGAAAACGAAGAGGTAGCTGGATCAAGATAGAGAAAAAGGGCAATCCCCAATCCCAGGAGAAATTGAACTAAGAATTTTTCCTTAACTCTTAGACCATTTTCTCTCCTTTTTATGACTTTTAAATAGTCATCCCAAAAACCTATAAGGCCAAAACCGATGATGGAAATCAAGACAAGCCATGCATATTTATTAAGCAAGTCAACCCAAAGAAGAGTTGAAATCACAAGAGAAATAATGATTAGCATTCCTCCCATCGTCGGCGTACCCTCTTTTGATAGATGGGATGGGGGACCATCGCTCCTGATACTTTCCCCAATCTGATATTTCATGAGTTTTTTGATTACAAAAGGTCCTAATAAAAGACTAATCAAAAGGGCCGTTAAAATAGCATAAGAGGTTCTAAAGGTTATATATTTAAAGACATTTAAAAACGAGATTTTTGTATGTAGAGGATAAAGTAAATGGTATAGCATTAATAAACCTCTCTTGTTTTCTTAAGTTTCTCAATGATCCTTTCCATTTTCATTCTTCGCGATCCCTTTACGAGAAGGATATCCCCGTTTCTTAAGTTCTTGTCTAATATATTGAAGGCCTCATCTGCATCTTTACAAAAAAATACATTTTGTTTTTCCATTCTGTTAAGCAAGGCCTCTTTTCCAATAAAGGATGCCATTTCGCCAACAACAATCAAAAAATCGATAGATCTTCCAGCAATCATTCTCCCTATCTCTTTATGAGCATCCATTGAAGCATCACCTAACTCTAGCATATCCCCAATAGCCAGAAACGAATGACCACTTTTGCTAATATTTGAAAGAGTCTCTATGGCTCTTTTCACAGAAGAGGGATTCGCATTGTAGCTATCATTAATGATTCTAATATCATGATCCAGATGACATAACTCCATTCGCATGGGAAGCCCTTTAAAAGATTCCAAACCTTTTTTTATGTTTTCTATCTCTATACCACAGACCGATCCTGCTGCAGCAGCAGATAGTGCATTATAAACATTATAATTTCCAATAAGGGGGAGACGAACCTTCATCTCTTTGTCATTAATCATTAATAGAAAGGTGAGACCATCTGTACCTAAATCTCTAATGTTTTTTGCTCTTATATCTGAATAGGATTCTATGCCATAAGTCAACAATCTTCCTTTAACCCTTTTTTTCAAATCCATAATGAACGGATCATCAGAATTGAGAATGACTGTTCCTTCTTGATCAATAAAATCAACTAACTCTCCCTTTGCCTCTTTTACCCTTTCAAGAGAACCCAAAAACTGAAGATGGACACCGCTGATATTTGTCAAAACCCCTATACTCGGTTGAGCAATCTCACAAAGCCTCCTGATTTCTCCTAATCTACTCATTCCCATTTCCAAAACCGCAATATCATGAGAAGGCTCTAACCTTAAAAGGGTTAAAGGAACACCTATATGATTATTATAATTACCCTCATTCCTCAGCACAGAAAATTTAGTCTCTAGAATTGAGGCTATCATTTCTTTAGAAGTGGTCTTTCCATTACTTCCTGTAACACCTATTAAAGAGACACGGCTTCTTTCCCTATGATATTGAGAAATCCTTTGCAATGCAGCTAAGGTATCCTTAACAAGAATAATACAAGGCTTATGATAAATTTTTTTATCAGAAAGATTCTCTCCATTACACAACTCTCTTTTGGATAGCACGGCTCCAAATGCCCCTTTACTCAAGGCCTCACAAACAAAATCATGCCCATCAAAATTGTTTCCCTTAAGGGCAACAAACAAATCTCCAGGGCTGAGACTTCTTGAATCAATAGAAATATTCTTAAAGCTATGATGCATATTACCTTGAATAACACTACCCCCTGTTATTTCTTTTATCTCTTCTAATGTGAAACTAACCATATTTCTGCTGTCTTTTTTTAAGCCTTAAAATCTTCCGTACAATCTCTCTATCATCAAATCTTTTCCTTTTATTGCCAATAATCTGATAAGACTCATGACCTTTACCAGCTATTAATACAAAATCCCCTGGACACGCCAACTTTAATGCTCTCGTAATAGCCTCTTCTCTATCCTTTATTTTTATATGCTCTCCTTTTTTACCCTTCACACCATCAAATCCCTTTTCAATCTCCTCGATAATTTTCATAGGATCCTCAGTTCTGGGATTATCTGAAGTTATAATGATAAAATCAGAAAACCTTGCCGCCACCCTTCCCATAAGAGGCCGTTTTAATCTATCTCTATCACCCCCGCAGCCAAATACTAAAATCAATCTCTTTTTTGTTATATTCCTTGCTGATTGAAGGAGATTTTTCAGGGCATCTTCAGTGTGAGCAAAATCTACTGCAACCATAAAATCTTGACCTTCCTCAATCTTTTCAAATCTTCCAGGAATGACTCTAACCTTCTCAATCCCTTTTTTAATCATCTTTAAATCCATTTCATGACAAATACCTGTTCCTATCGCAGCTAAGATATTATATACATTGTGCTGTCCAAGTAGAGCGGATTTAATTTTTATGCGACCTTGAGCTGTTTTTGCTGTAAATGATATTCCTTTCCGGAAACAATATATATCTTCTGCAATCACATCAGAACGTTTATTTACACTGTAAGTCATTACTTTTCCTGGAAAGTTTTCTAAAAGTCTTTTTGAATAGGGATCGTCTATATTAATGATTCCGATTTTAATGGGATATTCTCTAAAAAGTTTTGCTTTTGCCTCAAAATAGATGTCTTGGTTCTTATGAAAATCAAGGTGGTCTTGCCCCAAATTAGTAAAAATTGCTGTGTGGAACTCACACCCCACTAATCTCTGTAATTCTAAGGAGTGTGAGGAGGCTTCTAAGATGCAGTAGTCGACATCATTATCAACCATATCTCTTAATAAATACTGAAGATCAAGAGATTCTGGTGTAGTTTGAGGCGCTGGTAAGATGCAGTCATTATAACGATAAGATATTGTTCCTATAACCCCAACCTTGAAGCCATCATTTCTTAAAATAGAATCAATAAGATATGAAACTGTGGTTTTCCCGTTTGTACCTGTAACCCCAATTAATCTCAATCTTTTCGAAGGATAATCATAAAATTTAGAAGCCGCTAATGCCAGAGCCTTTCTAGAATCAGATACAAGAATATCTGTAATGTTTTTCTTTTTTTTGCTTATCTCTCCATCAGGTATATCCTTGTCCCTTATTATAGCAATTGCACCATTTGAAATCGCTTCTTTTATATAATCATGACCATCTCTTTTAAATCCGCTGATAGCTATAAAGACTGAATCGGGTTTCACTTGATTAGAATGATAATAGATCCCCTTTATCATTCTATTTGTTTTTCCATGAATATTTATAACATCAAGAGATTTTAATAATTCCATAATATTAATCATAAAATAATCAAGTAGATTCTTTATCTTTTTCTAACTGGTAAACAACTTTTTCTTTTCCAAGATTTAAATAGGTTGTAAGGATTGTCATAATCTTATTTGAAATATTAGAAAAAAATCCATTTTCTAAAGAACTTTCTATCTCATTCTTATCCTTTTTAATCCTATCATCATATTTTACATAGAGCATATTTTCATTTTGAGGAATCATTAAATATCTTAATACTTGTTGAGCTACCCTACTGAAGACAGGAGCTGCTACCTTACCTCCCCAAAAGATATCTTTTGGTTCATCAATAATTACCAGAACTACAATTTTAGGCTCCTCAGCTGGAACAAACCCCACAAAAGACGCCAAGTATTTATCTTGAGAATAGGCTTTTTGTATAGGATCAAACTTTTGTGCTGTTCCTGTTTTCCCAGCAACGCTAAATCCCTTTACTGCGGCTAAATTACCCGTTCCGTTATTAACAGCACCATTTAAGATTTTACTCATTATTTTACTTGTTCGATAAGATATCACCCTTCTTATCTCTTTTCGCTGAGTCTCTTTTATAATCCTATTTTTATAAGACACCGCTTTTAAAATTCTTGGTTTAACTAAAACGCCCCCATTAGCAATGAGAGATACAGCATTGATTAATTGTATAGGGGTTATAAGGATTTCCTGGCCGATGGAAATTGCTCCAATAGATACATTAGACCAATCTTTTGGATCTCTAATAAGCCCTGGAATTTCTCCTGGAAGACCAATGCCTGTTTTATCTCCAAAACCAAATTTTCTGATGTAATCATAAAAACTTACTTTTCCCAGTCTCTGGCTTGTTTTTATTGCCCCTATATTGCTAGATTTCTGAATGATCTCCTCAAAGCGCAACCATCCATATTCCTGATGATCACGAATTGTTAATCCTCCTAGCTCTATCTTTCCATTTTCACAAAAAATCAGTTCTTCTGAATGAACTTTATTTTCCTCTAATGCTGCAGCTGCAGCTATGATTTTAAAAGTAGAACCTGGCTCATAACCACTTGTTATTGCTCTATTTCGCCATATAAACTGGTCGTATTTCACAAAGATATTTGGATTAAAACCCGGGGTCTCCGACAATGCCAAAATTTCTCCTGAATAAGGATCCATGATAATAATGATACCCCTTTTGGCATCGGTCTCTATCACCTGCCTCTTCAGCTCTTTTTCTGCTATATATTGAATAACCTCATCAATGGTTAATATCAAATCATAACCTATCAAAGGATATCTTGAATCAATATCCTTAAGATATAGATTTCTTCCTAAAGCATCCCTTTCAATAAGAACCTGCCTCGATTCTCCTCTTAAGCTATCATCATGTAAATATTCTAATCCTTCTAATCCTTTATTATCAGTCCCTACAAAACCTATTACATGACCTGCTAGACCACGTTTAGGATAAAATCTTTTATACTCTTTTATAAAGCCAGCACCTTTTATATTAAATTCCTTAATTTTCTTAGCTTTTTCAGGTTCTATTTTTCTCTTGACCCAAACAAAATTTTTCTTTTCTTTCAAGCTCTTCAGAATCTCACTTCTTTTAATATTAATCACCTTTGATAACTTCTGAATTGTCTCTTTAGGATTATCTATTTCTTTAGGATTTAAATAAATAGAATCTAACTCGATACTTACTGCTAATTCTTTCATATTACGATCATATATAGTCCCCCTTTTAGGCTCCAATAAAAGAAATCTTTGATACTGATCTTTAGCCTTTGATAAAAATTCATCATGCTTAAGAACCTGAATATAATATAATTTAACAGCTAATGTTAAAAAAAATACAGTTATCAATAGAGAAAAAAATATAATTCGCTTATTCAATTTATCCTCAATATGTTTCAACATTTCAATCTTTATCCTTTAAAAACAAAATCTGTTCTTTCTTTGGGAAGATAAAACCCAGATCCTCAACTGCTAATCTTTCGATTCTATCAAGGGATTTTATACTCGCGATTTCTAATCTTAATATTCTATTTTCTTGGAATAGTTTTTCATGTTTGGCTATTAACTCTTGATACTCATAACTAATTTCTATCATCTGATGATGGGGCCACATATAAAAAAGTGCTCCTACGATAAAAATCAAGATATAAAAAGAAAATAAAGCAGCCTTTCTAAAGTTAATGAGATTTTTTTCTTTACTTAAATTTGGTTTCACGATTTTTCCCCTGTTAGCCCTATGCAATTTTTTCAGCCACCCTTAATTTTGCACCTCTAGATTTTGGATTAATCTCTATTTCCTTGAGGGAAGGAACAAGGGGTTTCTTTGTCAAAATCTCAATCACCTTCTTCTTTCCGCAGATACACTTCGGTATTCTCGGAGAACATGTACATCCTTTTTTATATGAATTAAAAATATTTTTTACGATTCTATCCTCTAATGAATGGAAAGATACTACACATAATCTTCCTTTAATTTTAAGAAGTTCTATTGCATCTTTTAGCGCAACTTTTAGAACATCTAATTCTTTATTAACAGCTATTCTTAAAGCCTGAAAGGTTTTTGTGGCAGGATGAATGCGTTGTGATTGGTAGGAAAGGGGAATGGCTGATTTAACGATCTCAGCCAATTCTCTTGTTGTTCTGATTTCTCTTTTTTCTCTAATATCAACTATCCTCTTTGCAATCCTTTGTGACCATCTTTCTTCTCCATAAAGCCTCAGTATTTCAATGAGTTCTTTTAAAGAAATATTATTAATTAATGAAAAGGCCGTAATTTCTTGATCAGTGTCCATTCTCATGTCTAATGGACCATTGCATTTGAAGCTAAAACCTCTTTCGGGTATTCCTAATTGCCGTGATGAGATGCCTAAATCAAAAAGAATTCCATCTACCTTCTTGATATTCAGTGAAGAGATGATATTCTTAATGTTTTTAAAATCATCTCTTATTATGTGAAATCTTCCCTGAAAAACTCTTAATCGCTTTATAGCTACTTTTATTAAGTCTTTATCTTTATCAATGCCTATGAGTATACCTGAAGGGGTGCTCTTTTTTAAAATTTCAAAAGCATGACCTCCTTCTCCCAAAGTACAATCTATAAAAATCTTTCTTGGACCGCATAAAAGATAATCTAATATCTCATTTAATAAAACGGGGATATGATAATATTTCATTTAACTTTATAATAAAAAAGTTTTTCATAATTAAATAACTTCCTTTACATTCTCATACCTATCAATTGAGTTATTGAGATCAATTATTTTGATTTCTTTTAAATAATTTATTAATTTAGGATTTGAAATGTTTTTTAATTTTTGTAATACCTTTCGTATCCTTATAGATTCCTTCTGGATGAGATCAAGTCTTTGAACAGTCTTTTTGTCTAGCTTTTCCTCATTAAATATATGGGTTAAATTCAACAGTATGACTGAAATAGGCTTCTCCAATCTTTGATTTACCATGTTTGTCATCTCATTTAAAATGATTGGGAATTCATTTTTAAACTTTTCTCTTATCATTGTAAAAAATACTTTAACTTTTTTAAAATTAAAAACCTAACTCGGACAAACCCTCAGCTATATCTTCAAATTTCTCCTTAGATTCTTCAAAAAAAGAATCCCACATATTTTTGCTCCAGATCTCCATCTTATTAAGTATGCCTATAATCACAGCTTCGGCATCTAAAGAGATCGATTCTCTTAAATAAGAAGGAATTAAAATCCTTCCTTGTTTGTCTGTGCTGCATTCTGCAGCACCTGAATAGAGAAGTCTCATAAATGTTCTCACATCTTTTTTCATTGTAGGTAGAGACTTTGTCTTTTCTTCAAGGATCAGCCATTCTTCTGTTGGGTATGCTACAATACAATTATCAAAATTTATTAATATCAAACGATTACTATATTTTGAGCTCAATATCTCTCTAAATTTTGCAGGAATATTAAGCCTTCCTTTTTTGTCTAAATTTACATGATATGTGCCGATAAACATAGTTTTTTACCCACTTTTACCCACTTTTACCCACATGTAATGAAAATATATAGAATAGACAACTCTTTGTCAAGTAAATAAATCTTTATTTTTCTTTTTTTTAAGGCCTAAAACTAAGAAATTGAAATCTTTTAATGAGGATTAGAAAGGAATGAATAAGATAAGAATTAACTGGAAAAGAAATTAGAAAAATATACCAAAGTAGATCATAAGCCGGGTTCTGTACCTAAAAAATTAGGTGATGATCATTTATCTGGGACACAGGTTACCCTTTGCCTCTAGCGACCTAACCCGAAAGCATCGGACGAGCAATCCTTATTTAGAAATAAGCAACTTCGTGAATAACCACAAAGTAAAATAGCTTATATCTAAAGTGCTTCCCTATTTGGTCTTGCTCCGGATGGGGTTTGTCAGCTCTCGATGTCACCATCGAGACTGGTAAGCTCTTACCTTACCTTTTCACCTTTGCCCTTTTAAAGATTTTTTAAAAGGGTAGTCTCTTTTCTGTGACACTTTCCTTAGGGTTACCCCTACTGGACGTTATCCAGCATCCTGCTCTGCGGAGCCCGGACTTTCCTCTAGTTTCAAAAAATTTTGAAACCAGCGATCATCTGATCTACTTTGGTATTTAAATTATAGTTATCTTATTAATTATATTTTTTGTTCTCCTCCATGGTTTGTTTTTAAATAAAATTTAATCCTCCCAATATAATATCCTGCTACAGTGGGAACAATGAATTATCTTGCTGTTATTTTTAATATCGTTAAATTTCTGCGGTGGCATGCTCACATGACAGCCTTGACACACATAATCTTTAACATTTATTACTGCTAATCCATGACGAATCTCTTTTATTTTAATGTACTCTCTAAGTACTTTTTTATCAATAAGCTCTTCAATTTCTTCTCTTTTCTTATTCTCTATATCTAATAACTGTTGAAGCCTCTCAATTTCTTCTTCTTTTTCCTTTTTCTCGATTTGAAATCTCTTCTTTTCTATTTCCAACCTTTCTAAATTCTTTTTGTTCTCTTCAGTTTTCTCTTCAACTAATTCCATAACCATTAGAATCTCATCCTCTATGCTGCTAATCTTCTTCTCAATCTCCTGTATTTCCGATAGTATTGCTGAATACTCCTTGTTTGTTTTAACCTCCATGAGTTTTATCTTGGTTTTATTAAGATTATCTCTCTTAATCTCTTCTTCTCTTTCTCCATTTCTTCTTTTTTTTTGTAAATCTTCTATCTCTTGATTAATCTCGCTGACTCTCTTCTCAAACTTCTGATATTCAGAGCGCAAACCCTCTATCTCTTCAGGTATTTTGGATTTAACTTCCATTAAATCAGAAACCTTTAAATCGACTTTTTGTAAATTTATTAATAATTCTAAATCTCTATTCAATTTAGGTATCCAATGTATTGATTGTTTGTGAAATATTATTCCAAAAAATAAAAAAGTGCATCTTTCATCGATGCACCTTATCTCCCTTACAAAAAACTATCTCTATTAAAATTCTAAACATCAAACAATTTTTAATCCTTTTGGTGGGCCCACCTGGGCTCGAACCAGGGACCTACCGGTTATGAGCCGGTGGCTCTTCCAACTGAGCTATGGGCCCTCGATAGATTCAAAACTACACCATGCCTGTAAAGATTGTCAAGTTCAAATTTTTATTCTAACCCTTCTACGAAGCTTTTAAGTCTTTTACTCCTGCTTGGATGACGAAGCTTTCTTAGGGCCTTGGCCTCAATCTGCCTAATTCTTTCCCTTGTAACATCAAAATCTTGACCAACCTCTTCTAATGTATGATCCGTATCATTTCCTATCCCAAAACGCTTTCTTAAAACCATTTCTTCTCTTGGTGTCAATGTCTGTAAAACTCTTATCATCTGCTCTTTTAAATTCAACTTAACCACAGCATCGGAAGGAGCAACAAGTTTTTTATCTTCAATAAAATCTCCCAAATGACTGTCTTCTTCCTCGCCTATTGGTGTTTCTAAAGATATCGGCTCTTTAGCAATCTTTAGAATCTTTCTAACCTTTTCAATAGGCAATTTCATTCTTTCAGCAATCTCTTCAGGTATAGGCTCTCTTCCTATTTCCTGAACTAGATGTCTCGAAGTTTTTATCAATTTATTTATTGTCTCAATCATATGAACAGGTATACGTATCGTCCTCGCTTGATCAGCAATAGCCCGAGTAATAGCCTGTCGAATCCACCAAGTTGCATAGGTACTGAATTTATATCCTCTCTGGTATTCAAATTTGTCCACCGCTTTCATCAAACCTATATTTCCTTCTTGAATAAGATCAAGAAATTGAAGACCTCTATTCGTATATTTTTTTGCTATACTTACCACTAATCTCAGATTAGCTCGTGCCAGTTCTTTTTTTGCCTCTTTACCTTTTGACTTTCCTCTTTGAATTTTGTTTAGAGTTTCCTGAAGATTCTCATAAGACATATCTGTCTCTAACTCTATCCTTTTAATCTTCCTTTTAACGTTTCTTATACTCTTCTCAAACTCCAATAATTTATCAAGAGAAAACTTTGACTGTTTTTTAAATGCCTCATTTTTTCTAGAGTTATTTCTCAACAATCTTATGTTGCCTCTAAGCTCATCAATATTCATTCCCATCTTTTCCAAAGGAACATCTATCTCTCTTTGGAAAATACCTATCTTATTGACTAAGACTTTGATTTTTTGAGCTAGTCTATCGATCTGATCTGAATTGAGATTAATTTCTTTCATTAACTCTACTATTTTAGATCTAGTTTTCTCCATCTCTTGGTTAAATCTATTAATATTTCTAGCTTTCTTTTTCTTCAGTTTTTCCTTAATCTTATATAATTTTTTATCATATTCCTTTATCCTGTTAATTAATTTTAAGACCCGCTTATATTCATTTTCATCATCCTCATTAATTTCTTCTTCAAAAACACCACTATCAGTGACTTGAGTTATTCCTATTTTCCGCTGTTTTAATCTCTCCCCTAGAGAGATAACTTCACTAACCGCTATAGGTGTATTAATAACTGCATTTATTTCCTCATTTCTTCCCTCTTCAATCTTCTTTGCTATTTCAATCTCCCCTTCTCTGGTCAAAAGAGGTACTGTACCAATTTCTCTTAAATACATTCTTACGGGATCATCAGTCTTGCCCGCAATACTATCTGTTAAATCGATTGCTTTTTCTTTTTCTAACTTTTCTCTCACATAGGTCTTTATCACTGATACTTTCTGGCTCTTTTGATCTGAATCAACTATTTCAATATCCATTTCTCCAAAAAGAATCATCATATCATCAATCTGATCAGGGGAAACAATGTTAGAAGAGAGACCATCATTAACTTCATCATAAGTAAGGAAACCTTTTTCTTTTCCTAAAGAAATGAGTTTTTTTATCGCTTTCTTTTCTAATTTTTTTGCCATAATTTGTTTTTCCTCCCCATGTCTTGGCAAATTTTTCTAAATAACAAAATTTATTTAGAACTATTTTTATATATTATCATTAATCTACGCTGCAATTCGTTTATCTCTTTAATCTCTCCTTTTTGTTCTGCTTCTTTCATTTTAGTATTGATTTTTTTTATCTGTGCCTTTTTATTCTTTTTCATAAATTTTTTTATACAGTCATCTAGTGCCTGATCCCATATTTTCTCTTTACCATTACCATAAAGCAGCTCTCCTTCTAAAGCCATCTTTCTAGCTAAACCAGATAATTCTACAGGTAATTGATCAATGATATTATTTACAGTCAGCTTTTTGTTTTCATCATAAATCTTGTATACTGAAAAAATAATCTTTGATAGTTTTTCATCTCCGATTTCAGAAGGAGGAATGATTTCTCGTATCTTGTCTAATTTTTTATATAAATATGTAGTATTAGCTAGAAAAAGCCTTCCAATTTCAGTCTCAAGTGTAGGCATCCTCTCTTTTTCTTTAGAATTTAGGGATATTCTCTTATGAATAGAATTTCCTTTTTGAAACTCATTCATCAACTCCTTGCTGGAAAGATTCATCCTATCAGCTAATAAAGAAATATAGTGATTTTGTTCAATACTACTTTTCAATCTTGAGATAGTAGGCATTAGTTTATCAATACAATCTATCTTTTCTTCGATTTTATTAAGATCCTTATTCTTTAAGGTTATGTTAATGATATATTTTACTAAGGGAAGAGCGCTTTTAATCCTTTTTGAAAATAGACTCTTGCTCTCTTCTCTAATATAACTATCAAGGTCATATCCAGCAGGCAAAGAAACGACATATATTCTTAATCTATCTCCAGTAAATAACTCTTCAACTCTCTTTACCGCTGATTCCCCTGCCTTATCAGAATCGAAAACCAGATATAAATTTTTAGTATACCTCTTTAATTTATATACATGATCCTTTGTAATAGAAGTACCTAAGGTAGCAACCACATTTTTTATACCATTCTGATGGGCAGTTATAACATCAAAATAACCCTCTGTAATTAAGACAGCCTCCTCACTTTTAATGCTATCTTTTGACAAATTCAAGCCGAATAGGTTTTTACCTTTTTGAAATACAATACTTTCTGGAGAGTTAATATATTTCGCAGAATCTGAGTTGTCAAGCGATCTACCACCAAATCCTATAATATTGTCTCTCATATTAAAAATAGGAAAAATAATTCTATCCCTAAATCGATCATAATATCCTTCTTTATGAGACCTTTTAATTATCAGGCCAGTTTTTTCCAATAAAGTTTCAGAAATGCCATTGGTTTTAGAATATTTCAGGAGATGGTCCCAAGAGGGAATAGAATAACCCAATTGGAATTCGTTTATAGATATCTCATTAATACCTCTCTTTTTTAAATATAATCTGGCTTTTTCTGCAATAGGAGACTCCTTAAGAAGTTTGTGAAAGTATCTCGAAGCTAAATTATTTATCTGAAAAAGCTTATCTTTATCCTCTGAAACTTCGAAAGATGTTTTTCTAATTATCTTTTTATCTGGTATATCTACCCCAATCTTAGAGGCCAAAAATTTTACTGATTCTGGAAAAGAAAAATCCTCGTACAGCATTAAAAATTGAAACACATTTCCTCCCCTTCCGCACCCAAAACAGTGAAATATTTGTTTCTCGGGGCTCACAATAAAAGAGGGGGTCTTTTCAGAATGAAAAGGACACAAACCCTTATAGTTTCTTCCCGTCTTTTTTAATGAGACAAATCCGGATATTGTCTCAACAATATCACTTCTTTCTCTTATCTCTTCAATAATCTCTTCGCTTATATACGCATCCAAAATATAATCCTTTAATAATTAATTACTTATCTCAACAATCGTGGCTCCCCATCCCCCTTCATTCATTCCAGAGGAATAAAAGTTTTTTACATGGGGATGTTCCTGTAGCATCGCAGTGATAGCCCTCTTTAATCTACCTGTTCCCTTTCCATGAATGATCCTCACTTTGTTCAAACCGCTTATCTTGGCATTATCCAGATACTTATCCACCTTAGGAAGAGCTTCATCAATCCTGTTTCCTATAACATTCAGTTCCACAGAAAAGTCTTTGAGAAAGTCTTTTTTCATAAAAATACCAGAACTCATGGCAACCCTTGATTGATCATCACCTGCCTTTGAAGAATGTCCTAAATCCTCTAGAGGAACCTGAATCTTTTTGAAATCGACCTCTACTTCTACTATAGATGGGGATTTATAACTCTTGATTACCCCCTCACACCCCAAGCTGTTGATCCTCACTATCTCCCCTATTTTGGGTTCTAAGGGGCTTCTTTTCTCCTCATAAGGCGTTTTTTGAAGATCATCAATTCTGGATTTCCATAGAGCAAAATCTTTTTGGGGGAATTCTATAATACCCTTTTTAGAATTCCTTCTTAAATCATTAACAATGTTTTCTAAATCTCTTTTTGCCTCTTTCAAGAATTTATTGGCCTCTTTGCTAAAAAGAGATTTCTCTCTTTTTAACTCCTCAATTAATAATCGCTGTTCACTCTTCTTTTCTTGGATTTCGCATTTTTCAGTAAAAATCTCCTTTTTGAGCTCTTCAATATCCCTTATCTGAGTCTCCAGTCGATCAATAAGCCGATCAACCTCATCCTTTTCCTGTTTAATTTCTCCAATAGCCCTCAAAATTAATCCCTGAGGAAGGCCTAAATTCTTTGCAATATCAAAAGCGCTGCTTTTTCCAGAATATCCATAGATTAGTCTGTATTTCGGTTGGAGAGTTTTTGAGTCAAATTCTACGGATGCATTTTCAACATCTTTATAAGAATGAGCAAAAACCTTTAGAGAATTATGATGGGTTGTGGCCAAGGTCTTAATCCCTCTTTCCCTCAAATTATCCAAGATAGCAATACCTAATGCAGCCCCCTCAGAAGGGTCTGTTCCTGCTCCCAACTCATCCAAAAGAACAAGAGATGAGGAATCAGATTCTTTAATAATCTTTATAATCTGTTTTGTATGAGAAGAAAACGTGCTGAGATTCTGTTGGATACTCTGTTCATCACCAATATCAGCAAATATCTTTTTGAATACGGATATCTCGCTTCCATCCTTCACGGGAATATGCATTCCTGATTGTACCATCATACACAAGAGCCCAAGTGTCTTTAATGAAACGGTTTTCCCGCCAGTATTTGGACCGGTTATCACAAGAATATTAAAATCTTTACCTAAGTTTATATCTATGGGAACCGTATTTTTTTTTGAGTTCCTTCTCTCCCATTCTAAAAGAGGATTTCTCGCCTGAATAAGTTTAATTTTCCCGTGAGTATTGATTACTGGTTCCACACTGTTAAATTCTATACTATATTTAGCCTTTGCCGTGATAAGATCAATTTCAGCTAAGATATCAATATTTTTCTCAATCTCGTTAAATCTTTCTCTGATTTCTTCTGTTAATCCTTTTAAAATCCTAAATTTTTCTTTCTGTTCTTCTGCTCCTAAATTGATAATTTCATTATTGAGATCAACGATTTCAAGAGGCTCAACAAAAACGGTTGCTTTACTTGTTGATATCCCGTGAACAATCCCCTTGACAGATCGATTAAAATTGGACTTTAGAGGAAGAACATACCGATCGTCCCTCATCGTAATGATCGGCTCTTGAACAACAGAAGCTCTCTTGTCCATCAGAACATTGAGTTTATCTCTTATCTCTTCCCTTTTCCTCTTTATATGTCTTCTTATCTTCTTCAATTCAGGACTCGCATCATCTATAATCTCGCCCTGTTTATCAATCGTCTTATCAATCCTTCTGTTCAAAGAAGGAGAAGTGAATATCTCTTTGATTTTAATTTCGATATAAGGATAAGAATTCTCTAACTGTGTAAAAAATTCTTTAATTTTTCTTGAGACGGAAAGGATATCTGTTATATCCAAGACTTGTGGGGCATCTAAAACAGCATTCTTTGTTCTAAGAATTTTAAAGATTTTTCCAGGTTCTTTGAGGTTCTTAATGGGTATTTCTCCAACAGTTAAGAGAATATCCTTTATCTCTGATGTCTCTTTCAATCCTTTTTTTGTTGAGTCCTCAGAAACCTCAGGATGAAGATTTTCTATCTTAGACAGGCCTATCTCTGATTCTAAATAGGTTTTGAAAATATCCTTTATTCTCTGAAATTCCAAAACCTTCAGGGTATGATGATCCAGTGCAACTTTCATTGACAAAAAAACCTTCCTGAATAAGAGAAATCAATCTAGGGAAAGCTTATAGGGATTATGGAGTCTAAAATGTAATTTTGGTTATTGAACAATTTAAAAAGTTTATCTTTAGGGAAAAAAATAACTCTTGAATACGTAAGATTCAAAAGTTTTTTACTATAAATATAGACAAAATATAAGCTCCCTCGCGGGATATATGAGATTAAGGATCTAACTCAAGGCCTCCTTCACGATGCGATTCACTGTCGAACCCTCCGCCTTCCCTTTCAACTCGGCCATCAAAAGCTTCATCACTTTTCCCATATCTTTCATAGAGGAGGCTTCAGTTTGTTTGATAACTTCGTCTGCCTTTTTTCTTATATCCTCTTCCGACATCTGTTCTGGCAGATAGGAGAGGACGATATCCAATTCTGCTTTTTCCTTCTCATAGAGATCCTCTCTTCCCCCACTCTCATAAGCCTTTATAGACTCTCTCCTCTGTTTAGACAAAGAAACAAGAATATCTATTATGTCAAGATCAGTAAGCTCATCACTTTTTTCCTTTTCAGCATTGATAATGGCTGTTCTTATCATACGAATCGTAGATAGTTTAATCTTATCACCATTCTTCATGGCATCTTTCATATCAGCAAACAGTTTCTCTTTTAAATCCATCTTAATCTTCCTTAACTCTCCTTCTTATCTCATACCTCTAGAAGATTTTTTTCTTGCAGCTATTAATTTCCTTTTCCGTCTAACACTGGGCTTTTCGTAATGTTCTCTCTTTCTCACCTCTGATAAAATCCCAGACTTTTCACACTGTTTTTTAAATCTCTTCAGGGCATTCTCAAAAGGCTCGTCTTCTCTGATCTTTATACCAGGCATTCACATATCCCCTCCTTCCACTTGATTTATAAAGGGTGTTCGTCTCAATTTTTATTTAAATTCAAACAAATAATCTTCTAAGTTATAAATATAATTAAATTATCAATATAATATCTACTTCAGATTTTGTCAACACCCTAAAATTTTAAATATTTTTATCTTTTTCTTTCTTATTATCGTCGATTTTTCTAAAAAAACATGTCCGATGTCCTGTATGACATGCTTCTCCTTCTTGAATGACCTTTATTAATAATGAATCTTTATCACAATCATAATAAATTTCTCGTACTTTTTGAACATTGCCTGAAGTCTCTCCCTTTTTCCAAAGGGTTTTTCTTGAACGACTCCAAAAATGAGTAAATCCTGTCTCTAATGTTTTTCTTAAAGACTCTCTATTCATATAGGCCATCATCAATACCTGATTATTCTCAATATCTTGTATAATAGTTGGCATAAGACCCTTTTCATTAAAAGCTAATTCATTGATTATTTTCATTTGATTTTCCTTCAAATATTATAATCTTATAACTATTCCTCTCTCTTGAAGATATCTTTTTGCCTCTCTTATTGAATACTCTTGATAATGAAAGATTGAAGCAGCTAATACAGCATCAGCCCCTCCTTTTGCCAAACCTTCATAAAGATGTTCTAAGTTTCCTACGCCTCCTGAAGCAATAACAGGTATGCCCAACAAGTCTGATACTTTTTTGGTCAACTCTAAATCATAACCATCTTTCGTGCCATCTCTGTCCATACTCGTTAAAAGAATTTCTCCCGCTCCTAACTCTTCTGACTGTTGTGCCCATTCTATTGCATCTAAACCGGTTGGCGTCCTACCCCCATGAGTATAAACTTCCCAAGTATTTCCATTTTTCCTCTTAGCATCTATTGCAACAACAATGCATTGGCTTCCAAACCTTTCGGATGATTCTTTTATAAAAAGAGGCTCCTTTACTGCTGTGGTATTTATAGAAACCTTATCAGCTCCGGCTTTTAACAATTTCCTTATATCTTCTATGTTTCTTACACCACCTCCAACAGTTAAAGGCATAAAAACCCTTTCAGCAGTCTCCTTTACCACCTCTAATATAATATCCCTGTTTTCATAGGAAGCGGTTATATCTAAGAATACGATCTCATCTGCACCCTCTTTGTCATATATCTCGGCATTCTCAACGGGATTTCCAGCATCCTTTAAATTGATAAAATTAATCCCTTTAACTACCCTACCGTTTTTAACATCCAGACATGGTATGATCCTTTTAGCAAGCATTGATATTACTCTTTCTTTTTACCAGTCTTAGCGCCTCTTTAAAATCTATGGACTTTTCATAGAGGGCCTTTCCTATAATCATTCCTTCAATATTACCCTCTTTTAAATTCGAAATATCTTCAATATCCTTTAAGCTAGAAATTCCTCCTGATACAATCAGAGGTATCTTTATAGAAGGGGCCAACTCCTTTACTCCCTGAATATTCGGACCAGTCATCATTCCATCCCTCTTGATATCTGTATAAATAATAGCCCTTAGCCCCAAACCTTCAAATTCCTTCACTAAATCTCTGGCCCTTTTTCTAACAACCTGAGTCCATCCCTTAACAGCAACATATCCATCCTTAGCGTCTAACCCTAAAATGATTCTATCCGGAGAAATTCTACATGCCTCCTTTACCATACCATGATCTTCAAGAGCTGCGGTGCCTAGAATAACTCTATTTACACCAACAGAAAAATATTCCTCTATAGATTTAAGGGTCCTGATCCCCCCTCCTAATTGCACCGGGATCTTTATTGAAGAGACAATCTGCTTTATAATATCAAAATTTACTGGTTTCCCTTCAAAGGCGCCATCGAGGTCCACTAAGTGAAGCAACTCAGCTCCCATATCAACCCATTTTTGAGCCATCAAACAGGGGTCATCAGAATATATGGTTTCTCTATCTCTCTCTCCCTGAATGAGGCGCACACATTTTCCAGCTTTTATGTCTACTGCAGGTATGATAAGCATATTATATCAATTCACCAAAATTCCTCAGGATATTTAAACCAGTGGTCTGACTCTTTTCTGGATGGAATTGAGTGGCAAAGATATTATCCTTGTAAACACTTGATGTGAATTCAATTCCATATTTTGTTGTCGTAGCAATAATGTCTTTATCTTCAGGTATCGGATGATAGGAATGAACAAAATATACAAAGGAGTTATCTGGCAGCCCCTTAAAAAAAGGGGAATTCTTTTTAAATTTAATATTATTCCATCCCATATGAGGAATCTTTAACCTTGCTCCATTTACTGTTTGAGGAAAGCGAACAACCTTTCCCTTTAAAATATCTAATCCAAGGCTTTCCCCGAACTCTTCACACTCGGAAAAAAGAAGCTGCATCCCAACACAGATTCCCAGAAAGGGCTTTCCCTTTTTTATTGAACTCAAAACTACATCCACAAGTCCATAGCTCTGAAGATTATTCATACAGGCTCGAAAAGCACCTACACCAGGTAATACAAGGGCAGATGCCTTTTTTATGATATCAGGATTACTGGTAATAACCGCATCTTGCCCAACCCTTTCAAGGCCTTTTTGAACACTTCTTAAATTTCCCATTCCATAATCCACAACAGCAATCATATCAACTTCACTTTTTTAAAAAATCTTGTTTTATAATTTCCCCTTTGTGGAAAGTACCCCTTTAATCCTTTGATCAATAGCTGTAGCCTGATCCAAAGCCTGCCCAAAGGCCTTGAATACAGCCTCTAAAATATGATGGGTGTTATCACCATAAATCTTATTTATATGGAGATCGATGCCACAATTCCCAGCAAATGACCTAAAGAATTCCTCTGCCAGTTCAGTGTCAAACTCCCCCACCTTTTCTTTCTTCAACTTGACATTATAAACAAAGTTAGATCTTCCGCTTAAATCTAATGTTACAGAAGCAAGAGACTCAATCATTGGTACAGTAGCATCTCCATATCTTTTTATGCCCTTTTTCTTATCTAATGCCTTCTCAAGGGCCTGTCCCAGACATATACCGATATCCTCTACCGTGTGGTGGTAATCAACATCAGTATCTCCTCTGGCCTTGAGTTCAATATCAAAGAATCCATGTTTTGCCACTAACGATATCATATGGTCCATAAAAGGAATACCAGAGGAGATTTTATGCTTCCCATTCCCATCTATTTTTAATTTAACTTCAATGTCAGTTTCTAAAGTGGATCTTTTTATTTTAGCCTCTCTATTCATTTTTTCCCCTCATATTTAAGTTATGTTTTTAAACTCCTCTTTAGAATTTTAAGAAACTCACTGTTTTCTCTTTCTTGACCAATAGTTACTCTCAGGCAGTTTTCTAATAGTTCTATGTTATTTAAATTTTTTATCAGTATTCCATGCTCTAAGAGACTCCGCCAGATGTAATTAGCATTTCTTTTTTCTTTAAATAAAATAAAATTAGAATCTGTTGGATAAGGAATAATCCCTTCCAAATTCTCCATGCTAACGAATAATTTTTCTCTTTCCTTAAGAATAAGTTGAATCTGAGAATTGATGATCTCTTTGTGTCTCAATACAAACCCAGAGATTGCTTGAGAGATTATATTTACATTGTATGGAAGTTTCACTTTTATCAACTGTTCTACCAGTTCTCTACTAGCAATCATAATACCCACCCTTAAACCTGCCAGCCCAATCTTCGATAGACTCCTAAGAATGATAAGATTTTTGAAATCTTTTAAATAGCGAATAAAGGTCTTTTGCGAAAAATCATAATATGCTTCATCCAAAACTACAATCCCATCAGATAAGTCTATAACCTCTAACACTTTATCAATAGAAAAGCAGTTACCAGTAGGATTATTTGGAAAACTTAAAAAAGTTGTTCTCGGATGTTCTTCTTTAAGATATTTTTTAATCGTATCCAAATCTAAATCCCACTTATCGTTTAATGGAACCTTAACCGGAATTTTACCTAAAGCCAGAGATAAAATCTCATACATGGCAAAGGTAGGAACCGGAAACAACACCTTTGCTTTAGATTCTCCAAAAGCTATCATAATAGATTGTATCAATTCGTCAGATCCATTGCCTATAATCAGTTGATCCATTTCTATTTCAAGATCTTTACTGATAATCTCTTTCAACTTTACAGCATGGGGATCAGGATATCTATTAAAGGCGATGCCTTTTATCTCGCATAACAATCTTTCCTGAAATTCCTCTGGTAAGGAATATGAACTTTCATTAGCATCCAATTTAATCCTAACAGGAAAATCTTTTACTTCATAAGGCTTTAAATTTCTGATCTCTTCTCTTACAACCTCTTCTATCTTCATTTCAGCTATTCAATCCTCTTATCTTTATTGAATGGGCATGGGCATCTAAACCCTCTAGGTTTGCAAAATGAAAAACCTTTTCACCAATTTCTTTAAAACCCTTGTCGGTAAAGAAGACAACGTTTGATCTCTTAATAAAATCATAAACCCCCAATGGAGAGAAAAATCTACTCGTTCCACCTGTTGGAAGAACATGGTTTGGTCCAGCCATATAATCTCCTAAAACTTCTGGGGTATCAGAACCTAAAAAAATGGCTCCAGCATTCTTCACCTCTTTCAATAGATCAAATGGCTTCAAAACAAAAAGCTCCAAATGTTCAGGGGCTATCTCATTTACCAATGAGATCCCTTCTTTGAGGTCCTTCACAACCAATATCCATCCATTTTTATCTAAAGATTTTTTAATGATCTCCTTTCGAGAAAGTTTTTCCTTTTGTATATTTAATTCTCTGAGGACATCATTTGCCAATCCTTTTTCTGGGGTTATCAGCACAGTTAAAGCCATTTCATCATGTTCTGCTTGAGAAAGAAGATCAGCCGCTATATAATCTGGCTTACCGGATTTATCAGCCAGTATTACAATCTCGCTTGGACCAGCAATCATATCAATGTCCACATGTCCATAAACAAGCTTTTTGGCTGTAGCAACATAGATATTCCCTGGTCCTACTATCTTATCGACTCTCTTAATACTCTCTGTTCCGTAGGCCATAGCTCCTATTGCCTGTGCACCCCCAACAAAATATATCTCTTCAATATCAATGATATCAGCTGCAACTATAACATAAGGATTGATATCTCCTTCCTTTGTAGGAGCACACATAACGATCTCCTCGACACCAGCTACTTTAGCCGGTATGGCATTCATTAAAACAGAGGAGGGATAAGAAGCTTTTCCACCAGGGACATAAATACCGACCCTCCTTATAGGATTAATCGTCTGACCCAATGTAACACCTCTTTTATCAGTAAAAAGCCATGATTTCTCTCTCTGTCTCTTATGAAATCTCTCTATTCTTTTTGCTGCTTCTTTTAAAATGTAAACCAAACGTGGATCGGTTTTTTGATAAGCTTTTTTTATGTCCTTTTTTCTCAGTTTTAATGATGAAGGACTTAATTTTACACCATCATAAGTTTCAGTATACTTTATTAAAGCCTTATTACCATGCCTTTTTAAGTCTCTTAGAATCTTTAAAACCGTCTTGTCTACACAGCCGATTGACTGATCTGATCTATTAATAATTCTCTTTAAAGATTCTCTAACTCCCTTATCATTTGTATTTATGATTTTCATTGAGAAGAATCCTTTTAAATTCTCTCTATATTCGCCCCTAAACTTTTCAATTTATTCTCTATCCTCTCATAGCCTCTGTCAATATGATAAATTCTGGAGATCGTCGTAGTCCCTTCAGCAACAAGGCCAGCTAGGATTAAGCAAGCACTGGCTCTTAGATCAGTAGCCATTAAAGGGGCACCAGTGAGTTTTTTAACCCCTTTAATAATAGCACTATTTCCTTCAATTGAAATATCAGCCCCCATCCTTTTAAGCTCAGCAATATGCATAAACCTATTTTCAAAAACTGTCTCAGATATAACGCTTATTCCATTAGCAATGGAAAGCAAAGACATAATCTGAGCCTGCATATCTGTGGGAAATCCTGGATAAGGAGCGGTTTTTACATCTACTGCTTTTATCTCTTTATTTCTCTTTACCTTAATCCAAGAATCACCTTCTACCACATCTGCACCCGTATCTTTCAGCTTAAGAATCAGAGAATGAACATGTTTTGGAATACAATTTTTTATTAATACTTCACCGCCAGTAATAGCTGCAGCAATCATAAAAGTCCCTGTCTCAATCCGATCAGGAATAATTGAATGTTTAAATGAATGAAGGCTCTTCACCCCTTGAATCTTAATGGTATCAGTTCCGGCACCCGTGATTTTAGCTCCCATACTATTCAAGAGGTTCGCTAGGCCCTCAACCTCTGGCTCGCAGGCTGCATTCTCAATAACTGTTTGGCCTTCTGCCATAGATGCTGCCATAAGAATATTTTCTGTACCAGTCACAGTAGGTAAATCGAGATAGATATGCGCTCCTTTTAATTTTGGGGCTGAGATATTAACATAACCATGCTCAATCTTTATCTTGGAACCCAGAGCCTCTAGACCTTTAAGATGTAAATCAATCGGCCTTGCTCCAATCGCACAACCTCCTGGTAAAGAAACCCTTGCTCTTCCTAATCTCGCAACCAAAGGCCCTAAAACCAAAACAGAGGCCCTCATGGTTTTCACTAAATCATAAGGTGCTTCAATGTTATTAATCTCTGATGGATCTATAGTGAATTTCCCTTTGTTGTTATCTACAATCTTGGCACCTAATACCTCAAGGAGTTTAAATATAGTTTTAACATCAACGAGTTTTGGGACATTTTCTAGAAAACATTTTTCCTTAGTAAGAATGGAAGTAGCTATAATAGGAAGGGCGGAATTCTTTGCTCCACTGATTTCAATAGAACCCTGTAATGGTATACCACCTTTTACTATTATCTGATCCACATTATAAACCTATTGTTTTACTTTTTGAGCCATGATTACCCTTTCAATCCCTGCTAGGTCTCTTTTAACTCTGATATTAGCATAAAGGCCTCTGTTTTCAATCATTCCCTGCACAGAGTCTCTCTGGTCTTTTCCAATCTCAAGAAGTAAAAAACCTTTATCTTTTAGAAAATAAGGAGATTTTATAATTATCTCATTTATGTAATCTAACCCACTTCTTCCTCCGTTTAAAGAATCAATCGGTTCAAAATCCTTGACCTCTTTTGAGAGTCTTTTGAGCTCATGAACAGATACATATGGGGGATTAGAGACGATTATATCAAAACAACCCTTTTTGAAACCCAAATCCTTACAAAAATCTCCCTTAATGAGTAGAGTCCTATCCTGAACAGAATGTAATATCAGATTTTCTTTAGCGACTTTCAGAGCTTTTTCTGATTGATCAAGGGCATAGACAAAACAGTTTTTAAGCTCTTTAGTTAATGCTACGGGAATATTCCCGCATCCTGTCCCAAGGTCTAAAATCGTTATTTCTCTTTTTATATTTAAACTTTCTAGACCGTATTCTTCTACAATTTCCAATGCTCCTTCAATCAAAAACTCTGTTTCAGGTCTAGGTATCAATACATCTTTATTTATCTTAAAAATTAAAGACCAAAACTCCTTTTCGCCAATAATATAATGGACGGGCTCCTTCGATGCCCTCCTTTTAATTAAAGACTTAAACCTTCTCAGGTCTTTATTGTCTAAAACGCTTTGGTGTTCTAATAAAAGCCTCAATCTGTCTAAGCCAAGTGTATTGGCTAATAAGACCTCGGAATCTAAACGCGGGCTCTTTATACCTTTTTTTTGGAGCACAGTAATACCCCATTGCAGAGAATCACGTAGGGTCAATGACATAAAAAACACCCTTATCTTTTTGGTCCTAACAATGAATTGCTGGTCTTTTTGTTCTTATCTAGATTGGTATTTTTATCCTCGATGTTCTTGAGCCTCTCTAAATCATAAGCTTCTGTCAGCTTCTCTATTATTTCATCTAACTCCCCTTCCATTATCGATTCTAACTTGTAAAGGGTAAGGTTAATTCTATGGTCTGTTACTCTCCCTTGGGGGAAATTATATGTTCTTATCCGCTCACTTCTATTACCACTCCCAACTTGAATCTTTCTCTTTTGTGATATATCAGCCTGTTGATTTCGTTTTAGCTCATCAAGGATACGTGCCCTTAGAATCTTCATGGCTTTCGCTTTATTCTTATGTTGAGATTTTTCGTCCTGACATGTAACCACAATCCCTGTTGGAACATGAGTGATTCTTACAGCAGAATCAGTTGTGTTAACGCTTTGCCCTCCAGGTCCTGAGGAACGAAAGACATCCACTCTTATATCATTATCATTTATATCAACGTCTACCTCCTCTGCCTCTGGAAGTATAGCGACAGTTACTGCCGAGGTATGAACCCTACCTGAAGCTTCTGTAATAGGTATCCTTTGAACCCTGTGGGTTCCACTTTCAAACTTCAATCTACTAAAGATATCTTTACCTGAAATCGAAAGGATAACCTCCTTAAAACCTCCGACCCCTCTAATGTGTCCACTTAAAACCTCCATCTTGAAGCCCTGTTTTTCACAATATTTCGAATACATTCTAAAGAGATCTAATGCAAAGAGAGCTGCTTCTTCTCCACCGGTTCCAGCCCTTATTTCTAAAATAACATTTTTTTTATCTTCAGAATCTATAGGGGTCAATAGTATTTTAAGTTCATGTTCTAATTGGTTTTGTTTCTCTTTAAGCTCTTTTAATTCTAACTCTGCTAGTTCTTTTAAATCACTGTCTTCCTCATCTCTTAAGAGCTTCTCATCATCATCTATTTGACTAAGAACATGCTTAAGTTCCCTATATTTGTTAACAATCTTTGAGATCTCTGAGTGCTCTTTTGCATAGCGGTGAAAATCTTCTTGATTGTATTTCACCGAAGATCCGCTCATCAAATTGTTTAACTCTTCAAATCTTTTCTCTATACTGTCTAACTTTTGATACATTATCTCTTCCTGAACCAACAATCATTTTTTTATTTTTTTATACTTACTTTTAAATCTCTCAACCCTTCCAGCAGTATCAATTAACTTCTGCTTTCCTGTAAAAAAGGGGTGGCATTTTGAACATATCTCAACCTTTAACTCTTTTTTAGTTGATCTCGTTTGAATAACCTCGCCACAGGCACAGGTTATTGTTGCATCAACATATTCTGGATGAATCTTAGCTTTCAATTTACTAACCTCCTTTAATTTTAATGAATTAACTAATTAAACTAATTATTTTAGTTTACTAAATTTAAAATGCAATAAAAAAATAATGAAAATTTGATTATCAAAGCTTTTTAATAAATACTTGATGGAGTGAAAGATATGAATGGGTATGATCCAGAAGCCTCGTTTTATCGGTCAATAAATCTAGCTATTCATAGAATCTAAAAATTCTTTATTTGTTTTTGTTTTTTTGATTCTCTCAGAGATCAATTCCATGCATTCAACAACATTCAATTGACTTAAAACCTTTCTAAGAACCCATACTCTATTGAGTTCTTCTGATACCAGAAGAAGCTCTTCCTTTCTTGTTCCTGAACGATGGATATCTAAAGCAGGAAAAATTCTTTTATCAACCAACTTTCTATCTAGATGCAATTCCATATTCCCTGTTCCCTTAAATTCTTCAAAGATAACATCATCCATCCTGCTACCAGTATCTATGAGGGCTGTAGCGATAATCGTCAAACTACCCCCTTCTTCTATATTTCTTGCTGCACCAAAAAATCTTTTAGGTCTTTGTAAAGCATTTGAATCTACACCTCCTGAGAGGACCTTTCCGCTAGGGGGAACAATAGCATTGTATGCTCTGGCTAACCGCGTTATACTATCAAGTAGTATCACGACATCCTTTTTGTGTTCTACAAGCCTTTTGGCCTTTTCGATAACCATCTCAGCTACCTGTACATGTCTTCCATAGGACTCATCAAATGTAGAACTCACAACCTCTCCTTTCACTGAACGCTCCATATCAGTTACTTCTTCAGGCCTTTCATCTATCAACAAAACGATCAAGATTATATCTGGATGATTGGTCGTAATGCTTCTAGCAATTGACTGAAGTAACATTGTTTTTCCAGTTCGAGGCGGAGCAACAATCAATCCCCTCTGGCCTTTGCCTATCGGAGTCAACAGATCCATAATCCGTGTGGAATAATCGCCATTACTCATTTCTAAATGAATCCTCTCTTGAGGATAGAGTGGTGTCAAATCATCAAAAAATATCTTATCTTTAGCATTATCTGGATTATCAAAGTTTACAGCTTCAACCTTTAACAAGGCAAAATATTTCTCACTATTTTTCGGTGGTCTAATCTGGCCCGAAATGGAATCACCTGTGTGAAGATCAAACTTTCTGATTTGAGAGGGAGATATATAAATATCGTCTGGTCCAGAAAGATAATTGTAGCTCGGGGCTCTTAGAAATCCATAACCTTCTGATAATATCTCTAACACCCCTTCCCCGAAGATCAATCCATTCTTCTTTGCACGTCCTTCTAATATTCTGAAGATGAGTTCTTGTTTTCGTAAACTGCTTGCACCGGCTATATTAAAATCTTTCGCTATTTTCAACAATTCAGATATCGTTTTTCTTTTAAGCTCATCAATATTCATTAAAAATATTTCCTTTCAAAGACTCATTAGTATTTCTCTCATAAAAATATAAGGAATGTCATTAAAAAGATAACTTGAAATATAGATATTCCATTCTTTGGATTGAAAGAAATAGTAGATTTGTATCAGATACCTAATAATTCATTATATATACTATTCAACCTTCGAAAAACTTTAAATCGTGGATTTCTCATAAGAGTATTTTTTAGAAGATTATTTAAGGGATAATTAAATATAATATACATATATACTTTTGTCAACACCTTTTTTACATTATTGCGAAGGAAGGAAAATTTGAAAAGCAGTCCCTCCCCCTGGTTTACTCTTTACCTCTATGATTCCTTTATGATTCTCAATGATCCTATAGACGATTGCTAATCCTAATCCATTACCTCCCTCTTTAGTCGTATAAAAAGGTTCAAATATCTTTCCAATGTCTTGTTGAGAAATCCCAGTTCCACTGTCCTTAATATTGATCTCTATAAACTTATTTATATTTTCTCTGTCTACTAATTTTCTAGAAGGAATCTTACTTCTTTCATTATCATCACAATAATGGGTCTCAATCCTGAGAACACCACCCTCTGGCATTGCCTGTGCACTATTTAAATACAAATTCCAAAAAACCTGCTTTATCTGTTTTGGATCTACCATTGCATTAATCTTTTTTTGTTTAAAATCTGTAGATATTTCGATATCTGACCGATACTCTTTGTTGTTTTTGAAGAGCCCAATGGTCTCATTAATAATCTCATTTATATTATAGCTGCCAACAACTAAAGGTACTGGACGAGCATAATTTAAAAAATTAGAAATGATCGTATTCAATCTCTCTGCCTCTCGAATCACAATGTCCATTAATTGTCTATCAGCCTTTTTCAATCCAAAGGTATCTTTTAAGAGTTGGACCGACCCACTGATAGAAGTTAAAGGATTCCTGATCTCATGAGCAATCCCTGCAGCTATTTCTCCGATCGCAGCTAACCTATCTTTTTTTCTTATCTTTTCTTCCATCTCCTTTAATAGTGTAATGTTTTGAAAAATACCGATGATTCCCTGAATTGTGTTTTTTTCATCCCTAAAAGGAGAAAAACTCATTCCTAAAAAGATCTCTTTTTTATCTTTTCTCTTAAAAATTCCTTCATATCTTTTTGGATCAGTGCTATCTAAAGAGATGTTTCTCGTACTATCAGATAGGTCTGGTAAAACAAAAACCTCATAAAAGAATTTTCCAATGACCTCGTTTTTTTCATAACTGGTCAATTTCTCTGCAGTCTTATTAAAAAAGTTTATCTTTCCATTAATATCAGTGGTAAATAAGCCGCTTTCTATACTATTTACAATATTTTCATTAAAGCTCTGGAGCTTAATGAGATGATCCTTTTCCCGCCTCAGTTCCTTTCCTGTAATCTTCAGTCTTTCTGAAAGATTTCCACTTAAGAATGCAACCAGGAAAAATGCTAGGATATTAAAAAACACTAAGTAAAATACATATCCTGGGTCTAAGGAACTCAAAATCTTCCCGTAAAAAGAGGCAGGGGATATAAAATTATATAACTCCAGATTTGCCATAGTGCCATATATTACACTGGAAAAAGAGGCAATAATATATCCCCCTTTTCTTGAAATGATTATGCTTGCGGTTATGATTGAAAATATATATAAAAAGGAAAAGGTACTTTGAACACCCCCTGTGACATAATTCACTCCTGCTTCTATGATTATATCTCCGATGATCTGGACATAAGAGAATAAAATCAGATTCTTTATATTCCTTAATAGAATGGCATATAAAATGGTCAAAAAATAGGTAAGACCTATAAGAAAGCTTATATGAATAAGGGCTGGAATTTCACCCCCTCTTTTCTGGAAAATAACTACTACTCCAAGAAAAAGGGTAAGAAATATAACCCTCAATAACATTAAGGTTTTTAACCTTCTTTGAAGTTCATTATTGGAAGTATCTGATTGGCTATCAGTCATTATTGGATAATGTCCTCTGGAGGGTTAATGAATTTTAAATTTACTTTATAAAAGTGGCTAATTTAAAAATAGGAAGATACATAGCGACAACAACAAATCCAATAATAACCCCAAGAAATGCCATAATCAAAGGCTCTAAAAGGGAAGTAAGGCCAGCCACCGATGCATCTACTTCTTCCTCATAAAAATCTGCGATCTTTGAAAGCATGGTATCTAATGCCCCTGTGTTTTCTCCCACGCTTATCATCTGAACGACCATTGGAGGAAATACCTTTTTTCTACTTAATGGCTCTGCAATGGTCTGTCCTTCTTTTATGCTCGATATAGCAGAAATTACAGCCCCTTCTACTACCTTATTGCCAGAGGTTTTAGCCGTTATCTCTAAACCCTCTATAATGGGTACGCCGCTACTTACCAAGGTCCCCAAAGTCCTCGTAAATTTTGCTACTGCCACTTTTTGAATCAAAGTGCCGAATATGGGAAGCTTTAAAAGTGTCGAGTCAACAGAGCGCCTTACCTTTAAATTTCTCTTATATAAGTGACGAAAGAAAACCATTGCTCCGATTGTAAAAGCCAGAATAAAGAGGATATAGCTCTTCATAAAGTTACTGAGACCAATAACTATTCTCGTGTATATAGGAAGTGTTTGACCAAACCCAGCAAACATCTGAGCAAAAATTGGGATAACGAATATCATTAAAAATATAACGACTAAGATTGCAATACAAATAATACTGGCAGGGTAAACAAGCGCAGACTTAATCTTTTTCTTAAGAGAAATGGACTTTTCCATATATGCAGACAGCCTATTTAATATGGTATCTAAGACACCCCCTGTCTCACCTGCTTCAACCATATTAGTATAAAGTTCGCTGAATACATTTGGATGTTTTCTCAAGGATTCATTGAAGGTGGCCCCGGATTCCACATTCCCTTTTATCTGATCGATGACCTTACCAAAGACTTTGTTATCCGTCTGAGTTCCTAATATATCTAAACATTGAACTAAAGGAAGGCCAGCATCTATCATCGTAGCAAACTGTCTTGTAAAGATAACGATATCCTTATCCTTGATTTTCTTACCCAGCGCCGGTATCTTTATCTCGATACCCTTTGATTTTTTCTTGATAGATTGAACAGTTATATTTCTACGACGCAAAATAGCGGCTGCAGCAAGCCTGTCTTTGGCTTCAACCTCTCCCTCTTGAACGGTTCCTGACCTTGTTTTTCCAACATATTTAAAAGAAGGCATGGTTTAACCCCCGATCAGATTCTTATCTTTTTTGTGAAAAAGATTGACCGCTTTGACCCTTTTCTATCATCGCCCTTAATTCATCAGGAATAGAAGACCTCCCCATTGCATCTTCATACGTTATTAACTTCCTTTGATAAAGCTCGAACAAGGATTGATTTAAGGTTTGCATACCGAACTTCGCTTGACCGGTCTGCATCGCTGAATAGATCTGATGGACCTTGTCTTCTCTTATGAGATTTCTTATCGCAGGGGTAGGGATCATTATCTCTAGGGCAAGGACACGCCCCCCTCCAATTCTTGGAATTAAGGTTTGACTTAAAACCCCTTCAAGAACAAAAGAGAGCTGAGCCCTAATCTCTGGCTGTTGATGCGGAGGAAACACATCGATAATTCTATTAATTGTCTGAGCACATGAATTGGTATGTAAGGTGCTAAAGGTGAGATGTCCTGTTTCAGAAATAGTCAATGCGGAGCCTATAGTCTCTAAATCCCTCAACTCTCCGATAAGTACTACATCTGGATCTTCTCTCAGGGCAGACCTTAAAGCCTTATGATAATGAAGAGTATCGGCGTTAAGCTCTCTTTGATTCACAATACAATTTTTATGCTGATGGACAAACTCAATGGGGTCTTCAATAGTTACAATGTGTTCATGTCTTTCTGAATTGATTTTATCTATCATTGCAGCTAATGTAGTAGACTTTCCGCTTCCCGTGGGTCCGGTTACAAGTATCAATCCCCGCGGTTTCTTTGTCAAATTCGCAACAATGGGAGGCAGACCCAACTCTTCAAAAGAGAGAACCTGATAAGGAATAGTCCTGAAGGCTGCCGCAACAGCCCCTCTCTGCATAAACACATTTGCTCTAAAACGACTCAAACCTTTTACGCCAAAAGAGAAATCTATCTCCTTTTCCTGTTCAAACTTCAACTTTTGAGCATCAGTTAATACACTATAACAGATTTCTTTTGTATCTGCTGGTGTTAAAGGCGGCATATCTAAAGGGACTAAAGCCCCATCAATTCTTAACTGCGGAGGAGACTTTATCGTAATATGGAGATCAGAAGCTCCCTTTTCCATCATTGTCTTTAATATCTGATGTAAATTTACCATCTTTTCCCCTTCTATTCATTAATCTCAAAAGGTTACCCTTAAGACTTCTTCTATTGTGGTTCGCTCTTCTTTGATTTTCTCTAACCCACTCTTCCTTAAGGTTCTCATTCCGAGTTTCACAGCTTCCCTTTTAATGTCTATATCACTAGCGCCTTTTAAAATCAATTCTTTAATCTCTTCTCTAACCGGCATTACCTCATAGAGTGCAACTCTTCCTTTATACCCTGTGCCACCACATTGCTCACATCCTTTTCCCTTATAGCATTTTAGAGACTTTGCTTCTTCTGGAGAAAAACCAATATCTATTAATGCATTGGTTGGAACCTCTATCCTTTCTTTACAATTTTCACATATCCTTCTCACAAGTCTTTGTGCTAATATCATAATAACGGAAGAAGAAACAAGAAAGGGTTCAATACCCATATTCAACAATCGGCTTATCGTGCTTGGGGCATCATTCGTATGGAGTGTACTGAAGACAAGATGACCGGTTAGGGCTGCTTTTACAGCTATCTCTGCTGTTTCAAAATCCCTGATTTCCCCTACCATAATTATATCAGGGTCCTGACGCAGAAAAGAACGAAGAGCTGAGGCAAAATTTAATCCTATGCTTTCCTTCATCTGAACCTGATTAATTCCTCTTAAATTAAACTCAACCGGATCTTCAGCCGTCATAATATTATTTTCATCGTTGTTTATCTTATCCAAGGCACAATAAAGGGTTGTAGTTTTGCCACTTCCCGTAGGCCCAGTTACTAAAATCATCCCGAAAGGGCTGCTGATGGCTTTTTCAAACTCCTGTAGCTCCCTTTTTTCTAAACCCAAGTGAGTCATATCTAATAACAAACTGGATGGATCAAGGAGCCTTAAAACCACCTTTTCACCAAAAAGGGTGGGTGTTGTAGAAACCCTAATATTGATTTCCTTATTTTTTAGCTTTACCTTCATTCTTCCATCTTGGGGCAAGCGTCTCTCTGAGATATCCAGCTCTGACATTATTTTAAGCCTCGAAATGATAGCAGCCTTAAGCCTTAGAGGAGGAGACATTACATCATGAAGGACCCCGTCTATTCTAAAGCGAATCCTGAAATCCTTTTCATAGGATTCTGCATGAATATCACTGGCACCCTGTTTGATAGCATCTCTTAAGATAAGATTGACTAATTTAACAACGGGAGCATCTTCAATCGCTTCCTTCAATGTTGGATCATCAATATCCTCTTCCTCAGCAACTAATTCCATATCTTCTTCCTCTATCGTATCCATAACATCTCTAAGAGTCTCAGCTGAATCATAAAACTTGTCGATTGCTAATCTTATAGATTCCTCAGTAGCTACCACTGGCTCTACATGGAAGCCGGTCATAAACTTTAAATCATCAATGGCATAGATGTTTGAAGGATCTGCCATTGCTATGGTTACTTTATTGCCATCTTTTGATAAGGGAATAATCATATATTTTTGAGCGATTTCAGCAGGGATCAAACTAATGATAGAGGGTTCTACAGAGACACCTTCTAAGTCGATCGAACGAACTCCATACTGCTTACTTAAAAATTCTGCCAAGACTTCATCCTTAATAAAATTCAGTTTAACCAAGCTCGTTCCCAATCTACATCGATTGGTCTTTTGATATTTAAGCGCCTCTTCTAACTGTTCTTGCTTTATCAGTTTTGATTTTACAAGCATTTCTCCTAATCTTCCGTACATCTCTTACCCTCTTCAACGATATAAAATATTATTTATGGGGGTCAATACTATCCAGCTCTTTAATTAAAGTCTCTCTCACTAAGTCAACAGGGAACTCTTTTCCTGTCCATATCTCGAAAGAGAGGGCTCCCTGGTAGATCAGCATTCCGAGACCATTTAAAACCTTTGCTCCCCGCATCTTCGCCTCCTTTAGTAAGGGAGTCTCTAGAGGACTGTAAACAATATCACAAACTAAATGTCTCTTAGTTATTAAATCAGAATGTATAATTGGAGAATCTTCTCCCTTCATACCTAAAGATGTCGCATTAATGATAATATCTGAATCTGGTATATAATCAGTTATGATTTTATCTTCCAGAGGGATTGAGGTGCACTCACAAAAACCAACTTTTTCTTTTAAATCTTTCACTAACTCTTCAGCCCTTTTAAGGGTTCTATTTGCTATAACAATTCTGTTGGTTTTTTCTAAGTAGAGTTGAATAGCCAAACCTCGAGCAGCCCCTCCGGCTCCTAATATTAAAATATTCTTTCCTTTTGGATCTACCTTTGCATCTTCTCTTAAAGATTTAATGAAACCCTTTCCATCCGTATTATAGCCAACGAGTTTTTCACCTTCTCGATTTACTGTATTTACTGCTCCAATCAGTCTTGCATCTCTATTTATGTCATCTAATAGGTCTATGATAGGCTCTTTATGCGGGATAGTTACGTTTATTCCTTTTATTCCAAGGTTTCTTATATCATTCACAGCATTTGAAAGCTCTTCTGGTCTTATTTGAAAGGGGTAGTAATGGTATTCTAAAGATAAAGATCTGATCGCGGTATTGTGCATTAAAGGAGAAAGAGAATGGCTGACAGGATAACCAATAATGCCCAATGTATTTTCTGAACCGCGTATTTTAAAAATTTTATCTGTTAAAAACATACCTTAGTGATAATTAATTTTTTAAAATTATTAGATAATGATGCCGTTTTAATTTTTTATAAGAGGGTTTCACTAGATTCAATTTTCCTTTTCTAAATATTTTCTTGAAGAATCAGCTAATTTGCTATTAGGAGCCAGTTCAATAACCTTTTTAAATGCCTCAAAAGCCTTTTTCTTCTCTCCCAATCTCATATAAACTAATCCTAGGTTATTATAAACAGAGGGACGATAAATAAAATCCTCATCTTTTTTTGCAATATTAAACTCTTTTAAAGCCTTGTTCCATTCTTTCATATCTAAATAGAGACTCCCAAGATAAAAACGAGCTTCAATAAAATTTGGATCAATCTTTAAAGCCTCCTCAAATAGAGCCTCTGATAAATCTAGCCTTGTCTGAAGATGATATGTTCGTCCCAATGCTAAATAAATTTTAGGATTGTTAGGATCAAGTCTAACAGCTGTTAAAAACTCATTCTCTGCTGAATATATAAAACCTCTTTCTAAATAATACATCCCCCTATGATAGTTTTTTTGAGCAAACTCTCTACTTATTGTCTTTTTATTATTATCGGTTGCGCAGCTAAAAAGAATTATAATAAATAGAGAAAAAATTATAATTCCTTTTTTCTTCAAAGCACTGTTTCCTAAAAAAGGTTTTTATTAATATTAATTATTATAACAAAAGCTTTTATATTCTTAAAAAGAAAAGTTCTTATAGATCTCTTACTTAATAACTCCGTATCTCATGTTTTAAAGTGTATTTAAAAATTTCAGACTTTTCATAATTTCATCTTTATCCCTTCCCTCAATGGTCAATAATGGTTTTAATTCATTAATTTCTAATAAATGAAATAATAATGGAAAATCGAAATTACCCTCGCCTATGGCTAAATGTTCATCATCCTCTCCAAAATTATCATGAAGGTGCACTTCTACTATATATGGACTTACTCTCCCAAACCATTCTTTCAAAGGAATTTGAGAAAACAAATTAAAATGCCCCGTATCCAAACAGTATCTAAATTTAGGCGAATTTATAGAGTCAATTAATCTTAATAGAGTATCTGGTATTTTTTCAAATACATTTTCTAATGCAATAATCGAGCCAAGATGAGAATAGGAATCTAACATTTTTTGCCATGTTTCAATACTATTCTCTAGCCAATCCTCAAAATGCTTATTATATCTCCAATCATCATATCCAGGATGAACAATAATAACGGAGGGTTTAAACACCTCTGCTAATTTTAAAAGTTGTTGCATCCTCTTTAAAGTAATACCTCTTACTAACTTATCCATACCGCCCGGGCTTAAATCCATATATGGAGCATGAAAGCAGATCTGAACGCCATTTACCTCAAGAATCCTTTGAATCTCTATAATCTTTTTAAAAGGGTAATCATCAAAGTAATAGCTCGAAAAATGTATCTCAACATTTAATTGATTCTTAATGATCAAATCGATATTCTCTCTTAAAACCTGAAAGGGCAAATGAACATAAACATTATCTTTCATTATTTGAAATTCCTCCTTTTTTGTTTGATAATTATTTTAGAAAAAGTGGATTAAGAGCAATACAATAGTTTTTAGAATTACTTATCGGTTTTGATATCTAAATTGTTAGCTTAGAACCATTGTATTTCAATTCCAATTGGGTAAACGGAAATATAATTGAAATAAACAGAGAAATATCTCAAACAGGGGGCTAAAAAACATTTATCTAGAATTTCCTTCCTGCTGCAATAATAAACGGCTTCAGTTCTTCTAATAAAATAGTAAAGTTGTCAGGTTTAAGGGATTGAGAACCATCAGAAAAAGCCTCTTCAGGCTTTAGATGAACCTCTATCATTAGACCATCAGCTCCTGCTGCCACTGATGCTTTACTCATTGGGGCAACATAATGCCAATTTCCTGTGGCATGGGAAGGATCAACAATAACAGGAAGATGGGTTTCTTCCCTTAAAACAGGTATACAGCTTAAATCAAGGGTATTTCTTGTCGCTGTTTCAAATGTCCTTATGCCCCTTTCACAAAGGATTACCTGACTATTTCCTTCTGAGAGAATATATTCCGCTGACATAAGGAATTCTTGGACAGTGGTCATCATGCCTCTTTTTAAAAGTATCGGTTTTTTGACACTCCCTAGCCTTTTGAGCAAAGAGAAGTTTTGAATATTTCTCGCTCCAACCTGCATAATATCTACATACCTTGCAATCAGATCCACATCCTCTGGATTCATCACCTCTGTAATAATAGGAAGGCCTATCTTATCCCTTGCTTCAGCAAGAATTTTTAATCCCTCCTCTTCCATGCCTTGAAAACTATAGGGAGATGTTCTGGGTTTAAATGCTCCTCCTCTCAAAATATGGGCACCCGCCTCTTTTACAGCCTTGGCTGTTTCCATCAACTGTTCTTTGCTCTCCACTGAACAGGGCCCTGCTATAATAATTACTTTATCCCCTCCTATTTCAATATCTTTAACTGAAATAACGGTTTTTTGAGGTTTAAACTGTTTGCTTGCCAGCTTATATGGCTTGAGTATCGGAACAACACTCTCAACGCCTTGAAGAACAGACAAAGACTGCAGCCTTGCCTTTCCCCTCTCGTCACCTATTGCCCCTATAACCGTTCTCTCAATACCGTATATAGGATGGGATTTATAACCAAGATTTTTAATCTTTTTCTCTACCTCTGCAATCTCCTCTTTGGTAGCACCCGCATTCATTACAATAATCATCTTAAATCCTCCTCAATGTATAAAGATCATAATCAAAAAAAGAGCCATGGAAATTTTTTCCCATGGCTCTCAAAATAAAAAAGGCCATGGGCTTTTTCTGGTCTGCCCATGACCTTGAATAATTACTCGTTGTGATTATTCAAAGGTGACAGGCAGACCCTGATAAAGTAAAAATAAAATATCGTATTATCTAAATTAAATAATTGCATTATATTCACCTTTGTTTTTTAATTATCATCTAAGTGATTAATTGTCAAGGAAAAAGAAGAACAAGGGATGGACATTTAGCAGCCTCTTGTCCTTGGATTGACATCAGTATTGAAGAGATGTATTATTCCAAAAAAATCTTAATCTCAAAACCTCAATGAGGAATTTACTTTTGGAATACAAGCTATTAGCAATAGATCTCGATGGAACACTACTCAACGAAGAGCATCAGCTCTCTCCGCAAATCGTTGCGGCTATTGAAGAAATTGTCAATAAAGGCCTTAAGGTGACCATTGCAACGAATAGGATGTTTCGATCTGCAGAAAACTTAGCAAAGAGATTGAATATCGATCTCCCCCTTATAACCGACGGTGGATCTTTAGTAAAATCCTCTCATACCAAAGAAGAATACCTTGATTTGAGAATCACAAAGGAGATAGCGGAAAGAGCGATCGACCTCATGAATGGTGAAGATTCAACTCATTTTCTCTTTCAGGGAAATGAGGTCTATACTCCAAAAAGGAGTTGGTATACTGAAAATTATCAGACTGTCGCAGGAATAGAGATAAAAATCGTACCTGATTTAAAGGAAATATTAGAGGAGAAGCCAAGGGCCATCGTTTTTTATGTCAATATCGAAGAAGTTCAAAGACTTACCATGAGGCTCAAAATGGAGCTTGAAAGCATAGCGAGAATAACAAACTCCGCTCCCTATTTTATAGATGTATTAAATCTCAAGGCAACAAAGGCTCTGGGATTAGAAAAAATAGCAAAACATTTTAATATAAAAAGGGATGAAATCATTGCGGTGGGAGATGGAATGAATGATATTGAGATGATAGAATATGCAGGACTGGGTATAGCTGTTGCTAATGCATCAAACAGTCTAAAAGAGAAAGCTGATTATATAACAAAATCGGAAAGGGAAAAAGGCGTTCTTGAAGTAATCAATGATTTTATTTTAAAAGAGACAAATTAAAATCGTAACTAACAATCTTTTATATATCTTTATTAAAATATTAACCACAATTCAAAAACACCATTTTCCTTTACTAATTATTATTCTGTTTTCTCCTTCAGGAAAACTTGCTTCCACTGTTGGCTGAAAGACGACATAATCCTGATGAAAAGAAGTCCTTATATTCCCTCCAAAAGAGCTGTTATCTCCAAGAGCAACATGAACGGTCCCCATTATCTTTTCACTCTCTAAGATATTATCAGGCCGAGACGCCTTTTCATTTGTCCCTATCCCCAGTTCTGCAATGTTTTTGGAAAGAGGATCTCTTTTAAATCTTTCCCTCAAGATATCCGCATGTTCATCGTCTCCCTCTACATTTATTACCAATCCTTTCTCTATCCACAAGGTTATAAGATGCTTTAGTCGATGTGTAGGTGCCCATTCAATCACTAACCTTCCATGAGTCTTGCCCTCAACAGGCGCAAGATATACTTCACCAGCTGGAAGATTACTAAATGAGCCGGGCTCTCGCAATATACCCGTATCTACAAGACCTCTTTTTTCTTTAATATCCATTATCAAATGAGTCATATTCGGAGACTGAATTTTTAACTCATCCGCTTCAGTGATAATCTTGGCTAATCTCCTACTTTCTTTGTCCAACTTTTCCCAATTCACATCCATAGGGCCATAAAACATTTCCGGGTCAAAGAGGGGCATGCTTGCATATCTTACTTTGGCCTGATCGGTTAATAAGTCCCTGAACTTTGTATGACTCGTAGAAAAATTGGAGAGGGCGATGACGATATCAACAGTATCTTTTCTGTTATTATAAACAACCTCTTCAACCCTTTTAACCAAATCAATTGAAATATCCTTTGCAATCAATTTTGATAATATATTCTCTTTTTTTAATTCGTTTACTGTTCTTTTACCAAATGCCTTTTCCCACAATTCCAAAGGGGGTTCTGTTCCATGACATTCCAGTGCATCAAATTCATAAAAATTGGAACGTCCAAACCTTCTGCCAATCTCAGATATGAGCTTCGCTGTCTTTCTAAGCCTCTTTCTTCTTTCTCTGTCTTGATCCGATATGACTTCATCTTCTCTTATACGATCAGTAAAAACTAAAATATTCTCTTCTTCTTTAACAGCAAGGTTTATCTCAAAGAGTTTTTCAATAAAAGGAATAAGTTTTTTCATCATAAAACTCCATTTGTTTTCATAAAGAGATCAAAAAAAACTTTTTAAGCATAAAAGGATTGTTGATAAAGATTAGGTTCTCGATTTATAAATCTTTTACTATTTTATCTACATAATCAGCAATAGCCGGTGCAGCAGCCAAACCAGGAGATTCAATACCTATAAGATTAATCAGCCCTTTCAATCCCTTATCGCTTTCTTCACATATTACAAAATCACGGAAATCTTCATCTTCTGCTTGAAGTTTAGGACGGATCCCTGACATATCAGGAGAAAGATCATTAAATTCGATAAACGGCAAATATGTTTTGACACTTTCAAAAAAATCTTTTTGATGAGAACCATCAACTTCGTAATCTATTGTATCAATGTAAAAAGCGCTTGGCCCAAGTTTAAAGCTACCATCAAGTAAAGTCACAGTATGAATACCGAGGCTTATGGTATTGGGAGGAGGATAAACCAGATGAGTCAGCTTTCCATTATGACGGCTTGTTACACTGAAGTATTCACCCTTACAAAAATGAAGTTTGTATCCGTCCTTTTCTACATCAATACCTGCTAAAGAGGCGATTTTATCTGCATGGAGTCCTGCTGAATTAACCACTATACTGGATTTTAAATTGAAACTCTCACCATCAGCATCAATGATGTCTAAAGTGAAAGTATCCCCGGTTTTCTGTAATCCAGAAACCGTACAATTATATGCAATCGTAACATTGTTTGAGAGCGCTCTCTGTTCAAAAAATTTCATCAATTGGTGCGAATCGAAAATACCTGTTTCAGGGCTAAACAGTGCTAAATGAGCCAAAATATGAGGTTCCATTTTATTGATCTCTTTTCTGTTCAGCAATCTAAGGCCAGGAACTCCGTTTTTATCACCTTGATTCAAAAGATTTTCTATTTTTTTCTTCTCTTCTTCGGTATGAGCAATGATCAACTTGCCTATTTTTTTATAAGGAATTTTAAAATTTTCACATAATTCATAGAGCTTTCTGTTCCCTTCAACACAAAGTCTCGCCTTTAAGGAATCTGGAGGATAATACATGCCAGCATGGATAATCTCACTATTTCTGGATGAAGTTTCTCTACCAAAACCATCATGTTGCTCAATGAGAACAATCTCCTTCGACAGAGATAAACGCTGTGCAATAGCCAAACCAATAACCCCTGCACCTATTATAGCTATATCAACTTTATCCATACGTTTACCTGTAAAAAATGAGAGTTTTATAATAGATAAGAATTGGATAAACCTATAAGAAGCAATAGTAGTATAGCTTACTGAGAGAAGTGTTGTAAAGAAGAAAGTTATGTGATGAAACTTATCTTATAAAAAGATGAGCTCAAAAAAGATAAGAGTTATGTTTAAAAATAGGAAAAGGTTTCAATATAAATTCACAGAGAAGAGAGATCGAGGGGGTATAAATCAATAATCATATAAATTACCATAAGGTCTGCTACTCACCGGCAGTAATTTAATAAATCTTTTGTTCGTAACTTTATTTATATCAATATCTAAATCCTGACAGTACTCTTTTAGATATCTTTCTAAAATCTTTTTATCATCACTGTCCAATTCTTTAATGCCAACCTCTGCCCCTATATTCTTTTCATCTATTTCTCCCCTTATATAGATAACACCACCATGCATACCCGTTGCTAAATAACTTCCCACAATTGGTCTTTTTGTATTTTTGTCCTCATTATTATTTAAACCCAATAAAATCAAAGTGCCTCCAGCCATATACTCCCCAAAAAAATCTCCTGCAGTCCCACCACAAATCAGAAGGGGATTTTGTTCTAAATATCCTTTCATATGAATTCCTACTCGATAGCCTACATCTTTCTTTATAAATATCTTTCCTCCCCTCATACCATAACCAATAACATCCCCTGCATGTCCCTTTATAATAATCTTTCCATTACCCATGGTATTGCCTACAGCGTCTTGGGCATTTGAGTTTACAATGATTGTAGGACCATCCATAAAAGCCCCTAAATCGTTTCCAGGAACCCCATTGACAATTATCTTGATATCTTCCCCTTTAATACCATCACCGATATACCTTTGACCATTAACATGGATAAGCTCAAATTCCTTCTCTCCCTTAGTTATCAGTTCTCGAATATGCTGATTCAGAGTCTTATAATAAACTCCTTTTGCATCTATCTTTAACATACAATCTACCTGTGTAATTTTTTTAAATTAGCTATTTAAAAAAGACTTGCTTACCTGCCGGCGGGTTTAATCCCTAATATATCCAATGTCTGGGCATCTAATCCAACGCCCCGAAGTCTTTCTCTACTTCCTCTTAAGCTCTCAATTGCATTTACCCCCAACGCCCCTAATATTTCCTTTAACTCATGGCTCCAACCATTAAGAAGATTGGTTAATTTTTCTCCGTATATCTCAGGATCCAGACGAGAGGTCAACTCAGGCCTCTGTGTGGTTATACCCCAACTACAATTCCCTGTATGACAAGAGGCACAGACATGGCAACCCATTGCGATTAGAGCAGCAGTTCCAATTGCTACAGCATCGGCTCCTAAGGCAATCGCTTTAGCAACATCAGCACTGCTTCGAATACCTCCTGCAGCGATAATGGATGCTTCATTTCTTATACCCTCTTGCCTTAGCCTATCATCAACAGCAGCTAATGCTAGTTCAATAGGGATACCCATATGGTCTCTTATAACCGTAGGCGCGGCCCCTGTACCACCTCTCAGACCATCTAGATAAATGATATCAGCACCAGCTCTCGCAATCCCGCTTGCAATAGCTGCCACATTGTGAACGGCAGCGATTTTAACAGAAACAGGTTTGTAGTCTGTTGCCTCCTTGATGGCATAGATTAGCTGTCTGAGATCCTCAATAGAGTATATATCGTGTTGAGGAGCAGGGGACAAGGCATCAGAGCCCTGAGGGATCATCCTTGTCTCAGAGACATCCTGACTAACCTTTTCTCCGGGCAGATGACCTCCTATTCCTGGTTTAGCTCCTTGACCAATCTTAATTTCTACTGCCACACCAGCATTGAGATAGTCCTTTTGCACCCCGAATCTTCCTGAAGCACATTGAACAATCAGCTGATCCTTAAAGTTTTTGTAAAAATCTTCATAAAGCCCACCTTCTCCTGTGTTCATAACCGTTCCCAACTCTCTTGCAGCAATCAGCATTGCCCTGTGAGCATTGAGACTGAGGGCGCCATAGGACATAGGAGCAAAAATGACAGGCACTTCTAACTTGATCTGTTTAGGAAGTTTTTCCTTGAGCCTTGTCTTGCCTGATTTATCTTTTTTAAGCTCTAATTTACATGGTTTTTTCCCAAGATATGTCCTCAGCTCCATTGGCTCCCTTAGGGGATCAATAGATGGATTTGTTACCTGGCAGGCATCGAGCAATATATGATCCCATAAAATTGGGTAAGGAAGATTACAACCCATTCCTGTTAGGAGCACCCCTCCTGACTCAGCTTGGCGGTATATATTTCTAATATGCTGGGGTGTCCAGCTATAGTTTTCTTTTAGGGCCATAGGATTCTTTTCTACTGTCAAAGCACCCCCTGGACAGTAGACCATACATCGTCCGCAGGCCCTGCACTTTGTTTCGTCAGGAACTATCTTTTTCCCATCAAAGCTATATACATCCCATCCACATTCCTGGATACATCTCTTACAAGAAATACATTTATTATAATCAATTTTGACCTTGTTTTCCGGCCAAACTAAGCTTTTATACACGAAAACTCCTTTAAAATTAGTTTATTCTACACTCTCATCTAACTCAGCAATAACGGGCTCTCCAGCCCGTGGTGCCCAAACCCTATCAGGATCAGGACATATCTCCCAGATGGCAGATTCTTCACTAGATATATAAACAAAATCTCCCTTCTCACCAGCGACCAACGGTCTCAATTTTATCCTGTCATTCATCCCAACCATTCCTCTCTTGTGACCAAAAATAATGGCAAAAGGACCATTTAGGAGAGCGCTCCCATAAATAACTCTAATACTTTCAATAACCTCTTTTTCCTCTTCTGGCAGAGCATCGATATCCTTCCAAAAAGGTGAGGCTAAGGCTAGACATGCTAATTTTATAGAAAGCCCATGTCTTCTTACCAATAGGTCCAATAGGTAAGCAACAACCTCTGTGTCTGTCATAAGGGTACACCGATAACCATCCATCTCTAAATATCTCTTATTAATACCATAAGATGATATTTCTCCATTGTGGATTATGGACCAGTCCAGAAGGGTAAAGGGATGGGCGCCACCCCACCATCCGGGTGTGTTTGTTGGAAACCTGTTATGAGCTGTCCAGATATGGGCTTTATAATCTGCGATTCTGAAAAACTCAGCAATATCCTCTGGAAATCCCACTCCTTTAAAGGCTCCCATATTCTTACCACTGGAAAAGACATATGCACCATCTATATCAAAGTTTATTTTCATTACCAGCTCTACAATCATATCATCTACGCTGATATCCTCTTCGGCTTTCGATTTATCTCCAGCTCCATTTAGGTTTACGAAATATCTCCTTAAAATAGGATTATTTTCAATTCTTCTTGTTTTCCTAGTGGGAAGGTCTTCTGCTTTCTCTATTTGAAGATTTCTCTTCAAAAAATCTTCGGTATCTTGAAGGGATTTATGTGTATTATACATGATGTGAAAGGCATAAAAATCTTTATATTCTGGATAGATTCCATATCCAGCATATCCAGCTCCAAGACCATTTCCTCTATCTCTTTGAAGGGCAATCGACTTTATAATCTCCTCCCCTGGAACCTTTACACCCTTCTTGTTTATTATCCCGGATAACCCGCATCCTGAAATATCTTTTTGAAAATTATAAGTCATTCTTATTATTCCTTATTATTCCTTCTCATCCTCATCCAATTGACAAGCGCATACCAGCTTTTCAAAATCTTCAAAACAGAGTTTCTTTGGCTCTGGCAATCCCATCTTCTCCCTAGGTGGAATCCTAGGATCTCCAAGCCTTCCTGTCTTTAAAAAGGCTTCCTTTCCCTTGGTAACTGTCTTAGGAATCTTTCCCCTCTTAATTGCCTCTTTTTTCAGGGCTGTCATAATCTTCTCCCAGCTATAATTCTGGGGGCATACCTCTAAACAGGTATGGCACTCAAGACACTGCCAGATCATCTCAGAATCTAAATACTCCTCTCCCCTCCCCTCTAATATGGCCTTAACAATCAAGTAGGGGTTGTACCCCTCTAGGGTTAAAAAGGCAGGACAGTCATTTTCACATCCTCTGCATTCTGCACATCTCTTTAATACTTCAAGATCAAGTTCCAACATCTGCTTTCCTTTCTTTGTTAACTCTGTTAAATTTTTCCAAAAAAGGGCTACAACTCATCTTATGGTTTTCCAGCCCTAATTCCTGGGGCTCAAAACCCATTCCCAAAGCAAGCAGTTCAGGATAGGTAAAGATGGGTATATTATAGTCATCACCGCTCTTATTTAAAAAGAGCTGGGTCGTATCAAAAACCCTGAAACATTCTGGACATGTTGTGGAGATGGCATCTACCCTCAATGCTCTGATTTCCCTTAATTTTGTTCTTATCATATCCATTGCCTTTTCCTTCTGATCAACCCTATCCAGACTTCCCCCGCAACAGAGGGTCTTTGTATGATAATAAATGCTCTTTGCGCCTAATGTCTCAACAAGATTATCATACTTTGTTGGTTTTAAAGGATCATCGAAATGAACAGCTTTGCTCGGTCTCATTAAGTGGCATCCTCCATGTATGGCAATCTTCATTCCGTCCATAGATTTTTTAAGGCTTTTCTTTATCTCAGGAAGTCCAATGTCATCATGAAAAAGCTCTATTAAGTGCCTGATATTATATTTATTAACTCCGAATTCAAGGTTAAGAAGCTTTAGTTTCTCATTTACCTTTTTAAGGGATTTTGGATAGGTCTTTAGATCACTTGATACACTCTTCAATGTGCTATAACACCCATTACAAGCTGTGAGGAGATCCAATCCCTCTTTTTCAGCAACAGCAATGTTCCTTGCAGCCATCACCTTCCATAAATCAGGATCCATGTTCTTTACAAGGGTCTTTTCAGGACAGCAGGTAAAACCATCTATATCCTTATAGGGAACTCCTAACTGGTCAAGAACCAGTCGTGTTGATTTTTCCATAAAGGTAAATCTAGCCGGGATCTGACAACCCCAAAAAAAAGCAAAATCTCTCTTTTTCATAACTCTCTCTTTATAAATAACTTACAACTTAATTATAATACTAAAAAAATCTCCATACAAGCTCAAAACTCTTATTCCCTTAAAAGATTTTAAGTGTTAATTTTTTGTTAATCTGTTCGAATTATTATACGGCAATTAATTGCCTAATAACCTTATGATAATAATTATAACATTATTCTTTATATGTCAAGAAAAAAGTAATTTTAATTCAAATAATTGATTTAAAATATGAAAAAATAGCTCTTTACAAATTATTCTAATAAAAGGCAATATTGCCTTTATTTTTAGAGATAAAAAATTTTTTTTAGGTAAAAAAGGACAATCTTGCCATATTTTACTAAATAATTCGGCTATTTTGGTGACTTAATACTCTTTCTTTTAAAACACCTCTTATTACTTTTTCATCCCCTTTCACTACAATATTTTGTCCTTTGATATAATTAAAGGTTATAAAATCATTTTGTCATACCTAAAATTTTAAACATACCCGTGCCACAATCAGGACACTTGCCTTTCATTGCATCACGCTTGTTCTTCATCGTAACCTTCTTTTCATCTACCATAACCTTTTTAGCCTTGCACTTAACACAATAAGCTTCTGTCATATTTTTTCACCTCCTTTCTTTTATAATCGCCTTAAAAGTTATTTTGATTTTTCGGTAACAAATGTTGAAAGACCTTCGTTTTTCTCTATTTTTTTTGCAATATTATAAGCCTCCTGCTTGCTATTATAGCTTCCAATCCTTACTCTATACCATAAAATTCCCTCAGAATCATTAAAGTTTACAATATAAACATTATAACCCTTTTCCTTTAGCATCGACTTAAATTTCAAGGCCTCAGATTCTCTCTTAAATGAACCAGCCTGAACTGTAAAAGCCTTTTCATCTCTCTTTATTATATTGTCTATATTTTCACTCTCCTTTTTGATAGATTTACCCTCATCTGATAATGTCTTATAAAAGGTAAATTTTTCTTTGATTTGATCTGTGTCTCTTAACTTATCTCTATTTCCAGATACAATTTGATTATCTTGAGGTGATTGAGTGTTTTGTTCAATTTTAGGTTTTACGAGGACTGTTTTATTATTTCTATCTTTGTTTCCTATTAAAATTCCAATAAAAATTATAAAAATACCACATAAAATAAGACCAAAAATCGAGTATATATTTGATTTTTTCTTGAATTTTCTCAAAGTGACCTCTTTAACTTTCTACATCTTTTCAGGAGCATTGATTCCTAAAATACCAAAGGAATCTCTCAAAACCTTTTGGATCGTCTTAATCAGTGCTAGTCTGGAAAGGGTAAGATTTCTATTATCAGAGATGATTCTGTGTTTGTTATAATAACTGTGAAAAACTCCAGCAAGTTCCTGTAAATAAAAAACAAGTCTGTGAGGCTCAAGATTAATAGCACTTTCTTTAATAATATCAGAAAACCACAATATCTGTTTTATTATTTTAATCTCTTCAAGAAGTCTTAATAATGCAAAGTCTACCTTATCCCCAGAAGGAATATCTATTCCTCTCTCTTTTGCTATTCTGAACACACTACAAATCCTTGCATGTGCATACTGTACATAATAGACAGGATTCTCATTTGATTGCTTTTTTGCCAACTCTAGATCAAAATCAAGATGGCTATCAGAGTGTCGCATTAAAAAAAAGAACCTTGCAGCGTCCTTTCCAACTTCCTTAATAACTTCAGAAAGAGTAACAAACTCTCCGCTTCGAGTTGACATGGAAACGACTTCGCCGCCTCGAAGTAGATTTACCAATTGGACGAGAATGGTCTTAAACGATTCAGGATGATATCCCATGCTTTCTATGATTGCTTTCATTCTGGGGACATAACCATGATGGTCTGCACCCCAGATATCAATTATTTTTTTAAAGCCTCTTTCAAATTTTTTTTTGTGATAGGCTATATCAGAAGCAAAATATGTATATTCACCATTTGCCTTAATGATTACTCGATCCTTTTCATCTTTAAATTTGCTCGATTTTAACCACAGAGCTCCATCCTTGTTGTATGCAAGATGAGAATCTTTTAACCAATTTATAACCTTATTAACATCTCCTTTATCAAAAAGACTCTTTTCACTGAACCAACTGTCAAACGTAACACCGAAATCTTCTAAGTCTTTTTTAATCCCGTTTAAAATAAGGCGTGAGGAAAACTCAGTAAAAAAGGGCAATACTTCTCCTTCTTTTTTCTGCAAAAATTTATCTCCCTTTTTTAATATAATCTCTTTTGCAATATCAGAAATATAATCCCCTTTGTATCCATTCTCAATAAAGGGTATGTCTTGACCGAGTAACTGTTGATAGCGAATATAGACCGATTTACCTAACAGTTCCATCTGAACACCTACGTCATTTATGTAATATTCCTTCTCAACATGGAAGCCTATCCGAGATAAAAGATTAGCCAAGACATCGCCTATAGCTGCGCCCCTTCCATGTCCGATATGTAAGGGTCCAGTGGGGTTTGCACTTACAAACTCTATTTGAACCTTGATATTTTTCCCTATATCTTCTGAGCCAAAAAGTGGACTTTCCTTTTCCATACTTTTTAATTTTTGATATAAAAAATCTGTCTTGAAGCAAAAATTAATAAAACCTGGTTTTGCGACTTCTATCTTCGAAAAAATAGTCTGCTCTCTATTCAATTGCTTTAAAATGAGTTCTGCTATTTGTAAAGGGGGCTTGCGTTCTTTAGGGGCTAATACTAACGGAAGGTTAGTGGCCAAATCTCCATGCTTCTCGATCTTTGGCCTCTCTATTATAATAGGAGAAATTTCCTGCAATCTCAACTCTTCTGTTTCCCTCAATTTCTTTAGAGCAGAAATTAAGAGATCTTCTAAAATTTTCTTCACATTTTCCTCTTGATATACTCAACTTTAATTTCCGTATCATTTTATTCTAAAATCTTCGAAATAACCTCATCCCAATCTGTGTTCTTTTTTTCCTCTTCAGTAATGGGGGTTAAAGTCAAAAATTTTATATATTCATCCATATCTTTAAAGTCACCGAACTCCCCGATCTTGATATCCAATTTTTTTACATCCAAACTTTTTATCTTAAACTTCTTATTAATATTTGTTAATTTCTCAGTAGCACTGTGCTGTTTCTTAGCAGCTCGATTCATTCTCCTAGCCGCCTCTGTTAAATTTTTAGCACATCTCTCCAAATTATCTGCAACCTCATCCAAAAACCCCTTGTCTTTATAAAGACGGGTCAATTTCACATGTTCATTCATAAGATTATATGTTTTATATCTAAAAAGATTTATCTTTTGTGCATAAGAATACTCTTTGAAAGCCTTCAAATTTTCCCCTTTAAGACGATAGAGTCTTGCAAGATAAACACGCGCTAAGAAGTGATCTGATTTTATTTTAATCACTTTTTTAAATTCTTCTATTGCCTTTCGAAAATCTTCTTTTTGAATACAATTCATCCCTGACCGGAAGTGTTTTCTCACTTTTTTATTTTTGTTATCTTTTAAGAAATAGAAAATTTCTTTTATATAAGTAAAAAGCCCTTTTTTATTTGTATGAGAATAATCAATATTTGACATAGCTTTCTTTCTGATTTAATATTCAAACGGAAAAAATTATATCAATCACCTATTTTACGGTCAAGAAAAAATACCAAATAAGTTGGTGATTATTAGTTATTAACCCTTCTTCTATAGGGTTTTTGTATTGTTTAAGTAAAATATATGGAAAACTCAGGACAAATCTCAATTTTCATAGCGCTATGGGCAGGCTTAATCTCTTTTCTTTCACCATGTGTCCTCCCCTTATTCCCATCATATCTATCATTTATTTCTGGACTCTCCATAGAGGATTTTCAAGACTCTAAGAAGAATAGAAAAGTAATTATTCTAAATTCAATTTTTTTTATCACAGGTTTTTTTTTGGTATTTATCAGCTTGGGAGCTTCCTTCAGTTTTATTGGAAGCTTTTTGTTAAATTATCAAGAAATCCTAAAAAAAACCGGCGGCTTATTAATCATTTTATTTGGACTTTATATATCAGGTTTATTAAAAGTCAAGTTTCTCATGCAGCACAGACAATTCCATATTAAACAAAAGCGTTTTAGTTACTTAGGTTCTGTTTTAGTCGGGGTTTCTTTTGGTATCGGCTGGTCTCCTTGCGTGGGTCCAATATTGGGCTCAATATTGATCTTGGCTAGTGTTTCAGAAAGCATTAAAACCGGAATTATTTTGCTTGTTGCATACTCACTCGGTTTGGCAATCCCTTTTTTTCTCAGTTCACTCGCAATAGACGTCTTTTTTAACTTTTTTAAAGTTTTCAAAAGATATATCAATATCGTACATATCGTTTCTGGGGTTATACTGATTATCTTGGGGATACTACTCTTTACCGATTACATTACTATACTAAACAGCTTCGCCAGTTCATTAACGCCAGAATGGCTCTGGAAGTTGATCTGAGTTAATAATAGAAATTTACAGTAAATTAGTCCTATTATATTCTTATACTCTATTTCGTAAAACGACGATTAACGATTCCTTATCATCAAAAATTAATTTCTTAAAAGATAGTCTATCAACTCTCTTGTCTCTTTGCTATCCCAGTCTCTTGGACCAATAGTTCTCCCAAGCAAAAAACCCTGTTTGTCAATGATAAAATTAGCAGGTACTGACCAAATCCCATACGAGCTTAATGTTTTTCCATAGGAGTCTAATAGAACAGTAAAAGTAAATTTATTTTTTTCAATAAATTTTCTTACCTTCTCTAGGCTCTCAACATAATCTATAGCTAGGATAACAAAGCCTCTATCTTTGAATCGAAGATAAAGGTTCTCCATAGATGGCATCTCATCCTTACAGGGGTCACACCATGTTGCCCAAAAATTTAGGAGAACAATCTTACCCCTAAAATCCTTAAGACTAACCTCCTTTTTGTTTATATCTTTTAGAGTAAAATCAGGAGCCTTCTTCATTTTAAGACTTTGAATCTTTAATTTTTGAAAAAATGATTCTAACTTCTTTTCTTCTTCTAATAATTGACTTAATGAATCTACATAAGCTTTACTGAACCAATTCCTTGCCCCTATAATCTTTTCTCTAATTATCCCCCTCTTATCAATGATATAGTTTTCTGGAATACCTATGGTTCTATATAAACGAGTAATCTTCCCTTTGGGATCAAGCAATACAGGAAAGGTGAGGCCAAGTTCTTCTACAAAAGGTTTTACTATACTACTGTCTTTATCTATACTTACAGCCAATATCTCAAATCCCCTATCCTTTAATTTCCTGTATAATAATTCCATAGAAGGAAGCTCGTCTCTGCAGGGCTTGCACCAAGTAGCCCAGATATTTAACAAAACGACCTTCCCCCTAAAATCTTTTAGATCTACAACTTGCCCCTCTAAGTTTTTAAAAGAAAATTCAGGGGCAGGATTTCCTGGAATGGGTGGTTTAAATCTCTCTTTTTTTAACCATTGAAGAAAAAAAATGGCTGTAACTAAAAACACTAAAACAATGATGACTTTTCTGTTAATCATATTGCTTGTCTTATCTGTTATATGAAAGCTTATGTTTAAGAACTTTTAAGCATAGGAATGAAGCCCTGATAAGATAAAATTCACCCCAAAATAGGTAAAGAGAACTGAAGCATAGCCTATTATAGAAAGGAGAGATGATCTTCTTCCTCTCCAGTTCTTTGTTATCCTGGAATGGAGATAAGCAGCGTAGATAAACCATGTTATCAATGACCATGTTTCCTTAGGGTCCCAGCTCCAATAAGATCCCCAGGCGTAATTTGCCCAGATCGCCCCGGTTATAATTCCTATGGTTAAAAAGGGGAAACCCAGAGCTATAGATTTATAACTCAAATCATCTAGTATATCGAGTTGGGGGAAGTTTGAAAAAAATGATTCTGGTTTTTCTTCTTTAACACTGTCTCTCAATAAATAGACGATACTTATCCCAAAGGACGCAGTAAAGCCCGCATACCCTAAAAATGTAGTGATAACATGAATATGAAGCCAATAGCTCTGAAGCGCTGGTACCAAGGGCTCTATAGCTTGATATCTATAAGGAAGAAGGGATGCAACTGCTATTGAAAGAAATCCAAAAAAGACAATACATACCCCTAGTGTCTTTATCTTATATTTAAACTCAAAAATAAGATATATCAGGATAATAGACCAGGCGAAAAATACCAGTGATTCAAATTGATTGGAAAAGGGAGCATGCTGGGACTCTACATACCTAAAGATCAGAGATAATGTATTAATAATCAATCCAATAACGGCAGTGGCTGTAGCCAGCTGCCCTACTTCCCTCTTTCTGAAAATCAAGTAACCGGTATAAAAAAGGGTAGCAAAAAGATAGAACCATAATGTAGCACTAAATAAAATCTCTGAATAAAGCATTATATAACTCCTCAATCATACAATTTATATATCAGTCACCTTTCAAGGATCTGTCCATATCTTCGGTTATCCTTGAAAATTCTTTTTCAAATCCAAGCTGGTTCTTATTAACAGAACCACCCATCATTATCACTATTTTCCCTTGAGACTCCTTTAAAAAAAACCAGAGTTTCTTATGAGAGACCGTAAAAGCCAGAATCATCCCCAATGTCAATAAAAAAGATCCTAACCACACAATATTGACACCTGGATCTTTCGTAACCTGCAATCCACTAAAGGGTATTGGATTATAATTAACTAACTGGAAAGTAAAGCGTGAATCTTTTCTTTGAATAGAGTGGGCCTCAGGAAAATTCAAAAATATCCAAGGTCTTGAGGTCAGCTTTCCATTTTCATAAACCTCCAAAAGAACAGCAGGGTTTCTGTGTTCAGTAGTTTTTGAAAAAACCTGCTTTGTATTTGTATCAAATATAAAATCTGCTACAAAATCAATCATCTTTAATTTTAAACCTAATTCTGGAAGAGAAAAATCCTTATTAAAATCTAAGGTTACTATTTTCTCTTTAGCGTTCTTTTTATTATCCTTTATCTTAAAGGCGGCCCTCTTAATAACCCTCCATGCTTGGCCATAACTGCTTTGATAAAACCAAATCCCCTTATACCTTAAAGGGTCATTTACTTCGATTGTTTTTGTAAGCACTTCTTTATTATTTTCTAATACTGCCAAAGTACTAAAATAATCTTTCGGTTTTGATGTGTCTTTATAAAATTCTATATTAAACTTATCCAATCTTAAATTGAAACCGCCCTGCGCAATATGCCTCTCTTCACCCTCATTCAATATAATAAAATCCTTGAAACCGAACACAGTTCCAATAAAAGCTCCTAAAATAATAATAAGGATGCTTAAATGAATAATATCAGAACCAAACTGTCCAATTAACCCTTTTGAAGACATTATGGAAACACTCTCACCTGAAATTTTTTCTTTTATTTTAAATCTTTTTGACCCTAACCTGTCAAAAATAATCTCCTTAGCACAGGATAATGTTCCAGGGAACATCAGTTTAGCACTGTTCTTCATTCCCTTAATAAGTTTTTCAGTGGCATATCTATTTTTATCTTTTTTAAGATTTTCTAGCTTCCAATTTAATCTTTTTAGAAAACATAAAAAGACATTTATGTTAAGAAGGGACAAAAGTAAAATAAAGAACCAGCTATGATATAAATCAGTCAGTCCTAATGATTTGAATATTCTAAAAAGATTAAAACCATATTCCTTTATATAAAACATTTCTTCTCTTGCTTGGGGAATAAGGGTTCCTGCAATAGAGATTACTGATAGAAGAATCATTAAAAAGATGGCTGTTTTAAGAGACGTAAAAAGCTCTATAAAACTTTTAAACACCCCATTACTTTTATTCTCGTTTTCCATAAATTCACCACTTCTCAAATAAAAGATGAATCATACATTTTAATTTATAAAAATAAAATAGAAAAATATTGATTATTTTTACAATGAGAAACAATAAGTTTTATTACAACAGAACTAATTTATGTATAATTATTATTATAAAAAATACTTTTAACAAGTTTTTTCTGTAGAACTATTTCTCTGAAACCCTGTATTCATAACAAAAATGGAAAATAACAGATTAAAAATAGAAATAAAGAAGAAAAGACTACAATCTTTATCAGAAATTTTGATCAATCTGAATCTCCTTGACATACCAATGACTCGATGTTTATAATCATTATAATTAAAAAATTCAAATTTTTCTTAAATGATTAATTTAATTACATATTTTTTGATGCGTAAGATGGGTAAAAGGTTTATTAAAAAAAGAACGGTTTGTTCTTTTTTTGTATTAGTATTTTCTCTATTTCTTTTCACAAATTTTGGGTGTTCCTTTTTATTTCCAGAAAAAAAAGAATCTTCTCTCGCGGATTTATTTTATGCCGGCCAAAAAAAATTAGCTTCAAAGAAATATGTGGAAGCCCAAGAGGCTTTTGAACAGATATTAGAAGAGACAACTGATAATGAAATGAGGAAAAGAGCCCTTCTCCATCTTGGAGACACTTTTTCCCAAAATGAAGATTATGAAGAGGCAAAATTTCAATATCAAAAATTTCTAGAACTCTATCCTGGTCATGAGTTGGCGGTCAGAGCTCAATATCAATTAGCCATGTGTGATTTCCTGCAAATCAAGATTCCTGAAAGGGACCAAACCTTTACCTTAAATGCAATCTCTGGCTTTAAAAAAGTTATAAATAATTATCATAAAAGCCCCTATACAGAAGACGCTAAAAAAAAGATGGAGTTTGCAAAAAATAAGCTCGCAGAACATGAATTCTTAGTAGGAAAATTTTATTATAAACAAAAAAAATACCACTCAGCCATTTTTCGTTTTAATTATTTGTTAGAAAAGTATCCAAATATAGACTTTGCTGATGAAGTCCTGTTTTATTTAGGAGACTCATATTATAAACAAGAAAGTTTTAATAATGCTAAAATTACTTATAACAAGCTAATCTCCCTCCATCCCAAAAGTAAGTTTGTAAAATTAGCTAATGAAAAATTAAAACGGATAAAATAGACTGATAAATCTGGTTATCACTTCCACTTCATAAAAAAATTATTTTAAAAGTATCAAATAAATATTTGACAAGACCATACTCAAGTATTATAATTATTGTAAACTCATATTTGATTTTTTGGTTTCCAGTTTTTGAATATCAAAAATCTAATATATAAGGAAAAATTTATGATTTTAGATGAACCATTATATATGATTAGTATTGTAGCTCAGATGCTAGATATTCATCCACAAACTTTAAGACTATATGAAAGAGAAGGCTTTTTAAAGCCCTCACGAACACAAGGAAACACAAGACTCTATTCTCAAAAAGATGTAGAAACACTCAAAATGATAAGAAGGCTCACAAGGGACCTAGGAATAAATCTAGCCGGTGTTGAAGTAATAATAGAACTGAGAGAGAGAATCGAAGAAATGCAAAAAGAGATTGATGAACTAAAAAGATTATCAGAAGAAAGGCTTGGTATCGACTCTAAAAACTGGGAAGAAGCAAAAAAGCAATCTTTAGTTAAATCCCCTTCCAATAAAATTACAAAGATAAAGATTGTAAAAGAAGATTAATTTAAAAAAGTAAAAATCCAACCAAATTATTTCTTCAAGTAGAGGTTTATAAAGTGAGTGGGGAACGAAATCATGATTTTAAAGAAATTGATAATGATTCTCTTAATGCCTATATAAAAAAGATAAGAAATATACCTTTACTTACAAGAGAAGAAGAAAAAGTCCTTGGACAAAAAATTCAGAAAGGAGACGAACAGTCTTTAAATGAGTTAATAAGAAGAAATCTGAAATATGTTGTAAGCGTAGCGAACAAATATAAAGGCTGTGGGATGTCTCTACACGATTTAATTAATGAAGGCAACATAGGATTGATTCAAGCTGCTAAAAGATTTGATCCCTCAAGGGGCTTTAAATTTATCACTTACGCCGTCTGGTGGATAAGGCAAGCTATCATGCATGCCCTAGCAGAACAATCTGGTACGGTTAGGCTACCTATAAAACAGGCAGGAATCCTTTATAAAATAGGAGAAAAGTATCAAGAAATTTTTCAAAATGAAGGAAAGGAAGCAACTCCAGAGGAACTTGCCAAAGAGTTAAATATCCCTCAAAAGCAGATTGAATTAATATTGAGGGTATATAGAACTTACTTATCCTTAGATGCTCCTATTAGAAATGATGAAGATACCAGCTACATAGAGCTCATGGAGTCTTCTAATACTCCTTCCATCGAGGATAGTCTGATAAAATCTTCTCTGTCTCGGGAAATCGAGGAGCTTTTAAAGGAGCTACCCGAGAGGGAGGAAAAAATTCTGAGATTAAGATTCGGGTTCGAAGGTAAACCTTATACCTTAGAACAGATAGGTAAAATGATGAATTTATCCAGAGAACGGATTAGACAGATTGAAAAAAGGGCAAAGTCTAGATTATTAGCTCGAAAAAAGACGAAGGCCTTAAAAGACTATTTAAATTAAATCTCGTCCTTCAGACATAATAATCATTTCCTCTTCTTAAATCCTCCGAAGCTTTTACGATCTCTTTGATAAACTTAAAACGGATACACTTCTTTTTTCTCCTTTACATATCAGTTTAAATTTGAAGAATTATCCCAAAATTAAATCTACAAAAGATGTTATACAAACTTCAATTTAAACTAACTTATTCTATTAATTTAAGATTATTTTAAGTCTTGTTTTTTATTACTTTTTTTGTTAATCTTATTAAAAAATATGTATTTATGGCTTTTTTTATTTTATAATTTAACAAAACGTTATTTGAGAATAGTCCATTAGGCAAACAGTTTTAATAACTCTTTTTTTTCAGATTTTTTAAACATCAATAAAACAAAATGAATCTTCCCAATAAAATAACTCTGGTAAGAATATTTTTAGTTCCTCTTCTTGTGGTTTTTTTAATAACACCCTCCAAGTTAACCTCATTCTTAGCAATGTTGATATTCACTCTTGCAATATTTACAGATTGGTTAGATGGTCACCTGGCTCGTAGCACTAATCAAGTTACAAATCTAGGAAAATTGTTAGATCCTATTGCAGACAAGCTCTTAATAATTTCGGCTTTAATCCCTCTGGTGGCATTAAATAGAGTGCCTGCCTGGATGGCTGTCGTGTTAATCGGAAGAGAACTTGTAGTGACAGGGCTCAGAGCAATAAAGGCTTCTGAAGGTATTGTAATACCATCAAGTCAACTCGGAAAATACAAAATGTCATTCCAAGTTATAGCCATTATCTTTTTAATACTCAATTACAAACTCTTCTTTATAAACTTTCACTTTATAGGAATGATAGTTTTGTGGACAGCCATGCTTGTCAGCTTAATCTCAGGAATAGATTACTTTTTGAAATTCTTAACCTCAAAAGATCTCAGATAATAAAACTGATAAATGTTTAAAATCATCTTATTATTTTTATTTTCTTATTTACTGGGATCCATACCTTTTGGCTATTTAATAGCAAAGAGAGAAAAGATTAATGTAAGAAATCACGGAAGTGGAAATATCGGTGCTACAAATGTATTAAGAACAGTTGGTAAAAAAGCCGGCATCCTAACTCTAACTGGAGATTTCCTTAAAGGCTTTATCCCTGTACTGATGGCTCTCTATATTACTCAATCTGAATATATAATAGGTCTGGTTGGTATATTAGCAATACTGGGTCATATTTATCCGATTTTTCTCAAATTTAAAGGTGGAAAAGGAGTGGCCACAAGCCTTGGGGTCTTTACTGGGATAATGCCTTTAGTGGTTTTAATTACAACTATAATATGGCTTATTATATGCTTTGTATCCAGATATGTCTCGTTGAGTTCTATGATTGCTTCTATTGCCTTACCTGTTTTGGCTTGGCAATTCAATGAACCAAAGTTTTATATTCTTTTATCAACTCTTGCAACCATCTTTATTATATTTCGACACAAAGATAACCTAAGAAGGTTAGCAACCGGTGAAGAAGATAAATTTAATTGGAAAAGATGACGATTGATTATAGATAGAAGAAAGAAATCATTACTTTATATTTTTATTTGACAACCAACTAAAATTTACTATAATTGAAAATTCTAAAATTTAAAGCGGGAATAGCTCAGCGGTAGAGCATCGCCTTGCCAAGGCGAGGGTCGCGGGTTCAAATCCCGTTTCCCGCTCCAGATTTCTCAAAAAATTTTACTTACCAATATTGAATATTCTATCTCTCTTCCTAGTAACAATAAAAACTTAAATTATTTTACTATTTCTTTGTTTTTTGACTTTAGTTTAAAAGTGTAAAAAATTCTTTCTCTCTCTATGTTAATTAAAATAAAATCATTTATATTAACTTTGCTTATTATTCTGTTAATGTCATTTAATGTAAGGACATCCTCTCTGCTGATTTTTCTAATGACATCCCCTCTTTTAATCCCAGCTAATTCTGCTGCGCTTCCTGAACTAACATCTGATATGAGTACTCCTTTTGGATTGGTTAGATTGAAATGTTGAGCAATTGCAGGGGTAAGTTCTTGAAATGTCAATCCGTATGGTAACAATATATTTCTTAACGATTTCTTTGGTTCTCCATTAAAGACTTTTGCTCGAGCCATTATATCTTTTGAGACAAAAATCGGGGCATCAACTTTTAAAGCTAATGCAATTGCATCACTTGGTCGAGAATCAACAGAAACTTCAACATTGTTAATATCTAACAGGACAACCGAATAGAATACATTATTCTTTAAATCGGTAATGATTATTTTCCTTACCTTAGCCTTTATCCCTTCCAGTATATTTTTTATAAGGTCATGAGTCATTGGCCTTGGTGGAACAATATGTTCCATTCCCAGAGCAATGGCGTTGGCCTCAAAAGAACCAATCCAAATGGGTAATATCTTCCTCTGTTCCAAATCCTGTAAAATAACAATAGGTTTCGAAGTTGATGAGTCAATGGTAATTCCTTTTACCTTTACCTGTACAATATTGTCAAAATCTTTTCCAATAAGAGAAGATACAAAGAGAATAGAGAATGCTAATAATACCAAAATAATTATGGCGTACCTTTTCATCTTTTCCCCCAATTTAAATGAAAGTCCTAAGATGTTTTACCTTTAAAAAAGAGTTGGGTTATTTCATAAACCTCAAAGATAAAGCACTATTGAGTAAATTCCTCAATCGTTTTGATATATTCCTTCAAAGTTTTTCTATCTTCATCTTTTAGCTTGACAAAAGACACACCCACATTATAAAAATCTCTATTCTTTCCTGGTTCCTTTTCATACCATTCAACCTCACCTTCTATATTAATTGTATTCCGGGAGCTTGGGAGGTCTAGCTCAATCCTTAATTTATTTCTCACCAATGGGGTATCATCAAAAGAGATATGGAGGCCATCAATCTCTAGAGTATTTGTCCTAAGACACAAGCCGTCCGGAGAGATATTCTGGACTATACCAAGGACAAACCTTGAAGCCTTATTTTTATCCCATCCGCTTACAACTTTATATCGGAGGGTTAATATCGCCACCCTATTAGATTTGCGTTTATTAGTAGTTCGCTCGTCTTTTTTAGGCATAAAAGAATTTTCTCCATTTGATACTAAAAATATAGTACAAAAAAATAATATAAAAAAGTAAAATTTTAATAAAAGTAATAAACTTATTTAACAAAATCAAGAACTAATCAATTAATATTTTGATTAATATCTGAACCACTGTTCTCTATCAAGGCTTCTATATTGGACAGCTTCAGAGATATGTTCTATATTTATATCCTTTTCATCATTAAGGTCTGCTATGGTTCTAGCAACTTTAAGAATCCTTGTATAAGCCCTGGCACTGAGACCAAGTGTATCAATGGCTTTTTCCAAAAGCTTTTTAGACTCAGTATTGAGAGGACAGTAGGCTTTGAGATGTTTCGAAGTCATATGAGAGTTACAAAATATCTTTTCCCCTTTGAATCTTTTTTGCTGAATTTTCCTTGCCCTATCCACCCTCTCTCGAATAGCCTCTGAACATTCTCCATCTTTTTCTGAAAGAAGGTCTTTGTGTTCTAAGCTAGGAACCTCAACATGAATATCAATCCTGTCTAATAAGGGACCAGAGATCTTGCTCATATAATTTTTAATCTGATGAGGAGAACAAGAACAATTTCCTTTTGGATCTGTATAAAATCCACACGGACAAGGATTCATTGCTGCAACCAACATAAAACAAGATGGATATGTGAGAGATATAGAAGCCCTTGATATAGTAACCTTACCATCCTCCAAGGGCTGTCTCATTACTTCAAGAACATTTTTTTTAAATTCGGGGAGCTCATCTAAAAAAAGGACACCATTTTGGGCAAGACTCACTTCTCCTGGCAAAGGGATACCTCCACCACCGATTAATCCCGCATCAGAAATAGTATGATGGGGTGATCTAAAGGGACGTGTAGCAACAAGAGAGTTTTTATTATCGGTCATCCCCATTAGGCTATGGATTTTTGTAGTCTCTATAGATTCTTCAAGTGTCATTTTCGGCAATATCGTTGGTATCCTCTTGGCTAACATCGACTTACCAGCTCCTGGGGGACCGACCATAATAAGATTATGTCCTCCAGCACAAGCAATCTCAATGGACCTTTTTGCAAAATGCTGTCCCTTGACTTCTGAAAAATCTATAGAATAATTAGATTTTTTTTCAAAAACATCGTAAATATCAATTGATTTAGGCTCGATGTTTTGATTCTGATTTAAAAATTCTACTGTTTGAGTTAGGGTATGAACAGGATAGACCTTTATTTCCTGAACTACTGCAGCCTCTTGAGAGTTCTCAACAGGAATAATGATTCTTTCTATTCCTTTTTCCTTTGCCATCAAAGCAATGGACAAAACTCCCTTAATCCTTTTAACGCTCCCGTCTAAAGAAAGCTCTCCGAGGATGATCGTATCAGATGACTCATTTTTAATGATCCCTTCTGCCTTGAGAATAGCTACAGCAATAGGAAGATCAAAAGCAGAACCCTCTTTTTTTATATCAGCAGGAGCCAAGTTAACCGTAATCTTTTTTGATGGAAATTTAAATCCAGTATTATTTATGGCTGCCTTTACCCTATCACGGCTTTCTTTAACAGCTGCATCGGGCAAACCAACAGTAAAAAATGTAGGAAGGCCAGGAGAGATATCAACCTCAACATCAACTAAATAAGCTTCAATTCCTATAAGAGAACTACTGAGAACTTTTGAGAGCATATTTGAGATTTATTGTAATAACCTTTTAGAATATTTTTTTGGATTGGCCACCAGTAATATTTATATTTTTAACACAAGTATTATTCAGTTACAATAATTTTATGAGATTTAAAAAACCCTTGACAAAAATTATTTAATTACTTTAGTATTTAATATTTAGGTATTTTTTATAAGATGTTATGCTTTTCTTGCCTTCTCATCTGAGCTAAGAAGCAAATAATATCTATTATTGCCTTTGAATTAATGCAATTTGAGATGGTATCTCAATGGATTTTGAAAACGTATTATCCATTCTAAAGAATGATTTGGATGACGTAGAGGGATTGATTTCTAAAAACCTTGGTAGCTCAGTACCCTTATTATCCGATATCGGATACTACTTATCCGGAGGAAGAGGGAAGCGCATCAGACCTATATTAGTCCTTCTATCCTCTAAAATAAATGGTTATGAAGGAATAAGAAGTATCATCTACTCAACGGTGGTTGAATTAATTCATATGGCCACCCTTTTGCACGATGATGTAGTAGACGGTGCAGAAAAGAGAAGAGGTTCAGTTTCTGTAAATTCTAAGTGGGGAAACCAAGCCAGTATCCTGGTAGGGGATTATCTCTTTGCCAAGTCATTTTCTCTCATGGCAGAAGATAAGGATAATAAAATTATAGATTCCATATCCAGAACAGTGGTCAAGATGGCCGAAGGAGAAGTAATGCAGTTAGCTGGGAGCTATAAAATAACAGAGGATGAAAAAACATATATGGAAATAATCAATAGAAAAACTGCCTCTTTAATGTCCTCTTGTTGTGAGATAGGAGCTATCTTGGGTAATAATGGACGAAAAGAAGAACGAATCTTGCTTTCCTTTGGCTTAGATATAGGTATGGCATTTCAACTGGTAGATGATGCTTTGGATTATGTTGCAAAGGAAGATAAATTAGGCAAATCCCTCTGTAAGGACCTGAAAGAGGGAAATATTACTCTTCCTTTAATCCATTTATACAGAACAGTCAATGGTACTGATAAAAAGAGGATAAAAGATATAGTCGAGTCAGATAACATTATAGAAAAAGATCAGATTGGATTGATAATTGATATGATGATGAACTATGGGACTATTGATTATACAATGGGAATCGCTAAGAAATATATAGAAACGGCAAAAGAAAAAATGAACATTTTTAGTGATTCCAAGTACCTTAAGGCTCTTTTGACCGTTGCCGACTATATCGTAGAAAGAAAATTTTGATTTTGATGTAAGGAATGATTTTGTGGTGAACGATCTTCATCCATTAGTAAGTTTAGCAAAAAGAGCCATTGAAAGATATGTAAAATTTGGAGAAACAATAAAACCGCCCCAACAGCTAACGGATGAAATGACAGAACAAAAAGGCGTTTTTGTCTCTATAAAAAAAAGATCTGCCCTTAGAGGTTGTATAGGAACCTTTTTTCCTACAAAAAGAAATGTTGCTGAGGAAATCATCCAAAATGCTATTCACTCCTCTACAATGGACCCAAGGTTTCCTCCTGTAACTGAAGATGAACTGGACGAGTTAAAGATTTCTGTGGATGTATTATCATCACCCGAGAAGATAAAAGATAAGAGTGAATTGGATACAAAAAGATATGGTGTTATCGTATCCAGTGGAGTAAAAAAGGGGTTGTTATTGCCTGATCTTGAAGGAATCAATCATGTTGATGAACAAATAGATATTGCTCGAAGAAAGGCAGGTATTGGTTCACAAGAGCCCATTGATCTAATGCGATTTGAGGTAAAGCGTTATAAGTAAATAGGAAATTAACCATGAAAAATAGAGGGATTTTATACCTATTTATATTTATAATAGCCGGAGGCTTGATTGGAACATTATTAAGTGATTTAGGAAGCTCTATATTCCCTAGAGGGGTTATCAGGGAGTTTTTTACAAGAAAGATTGGATTTGGATTAAACCCTCCTTTAAATTTAACGCTTAGTTTTTTCTCTTTAACATTTGGGTTTAATTTTTACTTAACTGTACTGGCTATATTAGGCATCATTATTGGAGTTTTGCTATACAGAAAGCTTTCTTAGATTAATGAAAAGGCCAAAATTCCCTTTAATACTAGCCTCAAATTCCCCTCGTCGCTCTGCCCTCCTCAGCCAGATCAATCTTAAGTTTATCGCTTTGCCTGCTAGGATAAAAGAGCAAATCCTGCTTAATGAGAAACCTGAAGATTATGTCGAAAGAATTGCTTTAGCTAAAGGCAATAGGATAGCCAAGAAATATCCAAATAGTACCGTAATAGGGGCAGACACGATTGTTGTATTAGAAAATAAGATATTAGGAAAGCCAAAAACTAAAATAAAAGCAAAAGAGATGCTAAGAGAATTACAGGGGAAAAAACATAAGGTTATCACAGGTATTTCAGTTATTAATAAGTCAAAAAATATCGAATTAAGTCAAGCTATAAAAACCGATGTAAAAATGAAGGCCCTCAGTGAAAAGGAAATAGATGGATATGTTAGGACCAAAGAACCTTTGGATAAAGCAGGGGCTTACGCCATCCAAGAAATAGGAGCCGTATTGATTGACGAAATTAAAGGCTCCTACACGAATGTGGTAGGATTGCCATTAGACGCGCTTTGTGAACTCTTAAGGAAAGCAGAGATTGAGATATGGGAAAAGAGATAATTCCTATAAAGGAAGATGATACAATTCTAGGTATGTTACATAAAAATATTGAGGTTTTTTATAAAAGGCCTGCTGTAAAGGTAAAAGATGATAAGACTTTCAGAACGATATCCTATAGACAGCTATTCAATCTTATTGAAGAGCTTGGTACTGGTTTGATAAATCTCGATTTCAAGAAAGGAGAGCACATAGGGCTCATTTCTGATAATAGAATGGAATGGTTAATAAGCGATCTTGCGATTTTAGGTATCGGATGTGTAGATGTCCCAAGGGGAAGCAGTTCTTCAATAGAGGAGATAATATATATTCTTAATCACTCAGATTCAAAAGCAGTCTTTTTGGAAAATAAAGAGCAGTTTTTAAAATTAAAAAAATCAGAAAATAAAATTCCACTCATTAAAACGATAATTGTCTTGGAGGAGGGATTTAAAGGAGATAAAGAGAAGGGAATATATTCTTTTGATGCTCTTATAGAACTGGGAAGGAAGCTTTTAAAAACAGATAAAAACCTGTTTATTCAAAGACTTAAAGAGACTAATCCAGATGACTTAGCAACAATAATCTATACATCTGGTACAACGGGAGAACCAAAAGGAGCAATGCTAACCCATAGAAATATCATGCATAATGTCAGGGTTGCCCCTCCCTTATTCGATATTACTGAAAAAGATAGATTTCTATCAGTTCTGCCTACCTGGCATATATTTGAACGGACACTGGAATATATGGCTCTAAGTAAAGGTTCCTCAATTAGTTACAGCAAGCCAGTCAGGCAAATTATTATGGAAGATATAAAATTGGAGAAACCAACATACATGGTATGTGTTCCAAGGATTTGGGAAGCTATTTATAAAGGTATATTAACCAAAATGAGTAAAGAATGGGTATTAAAAAGATATATATTTATTTTTTTTCTGTACATTGGAAAAATGTATGCAAAAACCCTGAGAATCATTAACCTCTCTTATCCTATGTATAAAAAAGAAAGATATATTATTTTAAGATTTAAGCAACTCATATCATTAATCGTCAAAGGATTCTTATTAGGGTTCTATAAAATGGGAGAAAAATTGGTTTTTAATAATATAAAAAAGAATTTTTTAGGTAACAGTGCGGTTTATTTAATTAGTGGAGGAGCATCTTTACCAAAGGCTGTTGATGAGTTTTTTGAAGCCATAGGCATAACAATTTTAGAAGGATATGGTCTAACAGAAACCTCACCTGTTGTATGTACCAGGAGGCATAACCATCGGGTTATTTTCACAGTAGGACCACCTTTGCCCGAGGTAGAAGTAAAGATCGTCGATAAAAATAATAAGCCTTTACCCCCCGGTGAGACAGGGCTAATCAAGATAAGAGGACCATTAATAATGAGAGGGTATTATAAGAGAAAAGATCTAACAGCAAATGTTATTGATAGAGATGGATGGTTTGATAGCGGAGACTTAGGAAAGATGACGATAAAAGGAGAATTAAAGATTACGGGACGAGATAAAGATACCATCGTCCTTTTAGGTGGTGAAAATGTTGAACCAACCCCGATTGAAAATAAGCTAAAAGAAAGTTCATTTATAACTCAAGCAGTAGTTGTCGGTCAGGATAAAAAACATCTTGGAGCTCTTTTGGTTCCAGATTTTGAAACATTAAGATCTTATAAAGAACTGGGCTTAGATTCACAAAATTACACTGATATTACTAATAATAAAGCGGTAGTAAATTTAATTAAAGACGAGATAAGAAGGTTGATATCTCCAAAAAATGGTTTTAAAAACTTTGAAAAGATATATAAGTTTTGTATACTTCCATCTGATTTCAGGGTTGGAAGGGAACTGACCCATACGATGAAGTTAAAAAGGAATGTTATAAACAGATTATATCAGAAAGAAACAAAAAAAATGTATGGAGATAATGGTTAATATGACGAGAATCGATAAAAAGATGCTGATTAATGCTTCTGATAGAGAAGAACAAAGGGTTGCTATTATAGAAAATGGCGTTTTGCAAGATTTATTTATTGAGACATTATTACACGAACAGATAAAAGGCAATATTTATAAAGGGATTGTCGTTAAAATCGAACCTAGTTTGCAAGCAGCCTTTGTAGATTATGGGGGAAAAAAGGCAGGTTTTCTCCCCTTATCTGAAATTCAAACTAATATATATTCGAAGATTAACTCAACAATCGGAAAAGAAAGGAAGAAACCCTCTATTAAGGAAATACTTAAGGTTAATCAAGCACTCTTAGTACAGATTATCAAGGACAAAAAAGGAGAAAAAGGCGCTTTTTTAAGCACCTATATATCTCTCCCAGGCAGGTATTTGGTAATAATGCCCGGATTAGATAATACAGGAATATCAAGGAAGATTGAAGATGAAGATCAAAGAAGAAGATTAAGAGAGATAATCGACCAACTCAAGCCCCCTGGCAACATCGGTCTCATTGTGAGAACAGCTGGATTAAATAGAAGCAAGAGAGAACTCTCAAAGGATCTCAATTATCTATTGAGGCTTTGGGATAATGTTCTACAGAAAAGCAAGATTCAATCAGCACCATCCATGATTTACCATGAAAGAGATCTAATCATTCGTTCAGTTAGGGATTATTTTACCTCAGATATCAGAGAGGTCTTAGTCGATAGAAAAGAGGCGTATAACAAAACAAAAGATTTTTTTAGAATCACTATGCCTCGTTTTCAAAACAGAGTAAAACTCTATAAAGACAAGAAACCATTATTTTCACTTTATCAGCTTGAAAAACAGATAGAAAATATTTATAGAAGAAGGATTAATCTTAAATCTGGAGGATATATAGTTATTGATCCCACTGAAGCTCTTGTAGCTATTGATGTAAATTCAGGCAGAGCCAAAAAAGGAAAAGACATTGAAGATACAGCTTTCAGGACAAATATGGAAGCTGCGGATGAGATAGCAAGACAACTAAGACTAAGAGATTTAGGTGGTCTAATCGCAATAGATTTCATCGATATGAAAGAAAAGAGCCACATAAAAGAAGTGGAAAAATTGATAAGGCATGCCATCAAGAGGGACAAGGCAAGAATTCAACTTTCATCAATATCGAAATTCGGATTAATGGAACTGTCAAGACAGTGGATAAAACCAGCGGTTAAAGTAAGCAGCTATATTATATGCTCCTTGTGTAATGGAACAGGTATGGTTAAATCAATAGAGTCCTCCTCCCTTGAAATCCTTAGGAAAATTCGAGGTGAGGCTGTAAAAAAGATATATTCTCAGCTCAATGGTATTGTCTCAAAGGATGTAGCTAACTATCTTTTGAATAATAAAAAAGAAGAGATTATAAGATTAGAAAAAGATTATGATACTCAAATACATATAAAAGGAGTAACCGATTATACAAATAATAAATATAATCTTGAGTTCATAAAAAAAGAAGGGATAAGTAATGGGAAGAAAATTAAAAATAACAAAAAATCTTATGTTTATCACCAAGAAATAGAAGAAACTAAGAAAAAAACTCTAAACGGAAAAAGGTCTAATTCAATCATTAAAGACCTTTTTGATACGATTCGTCAATGGAGAAAAAATAAGTAAAAAAAGGGTTAAAACCATTAAATTCTTCTCTTCTCATTTTTAAACACTTCTTTAAACACTTCCTAAATAGGTAAAAATTTCCACTATTCATATTAAAATAAATTTTAAAATAAATATTTCTTTATTAATCAATACTTTATTATTAACTTTTCAATTTTTTGATTTGGCATGGAAAATGCTAAAACAAGTATAGAAATTTTAAATATACCCACCAACTAATAAAAGTGGAGAGTAAAATGAATATAAAGACTTTTAAAGTAATCTTTATTCTAATTTTTTTGATGCTAACCATAAATATCTATGGTTGTGTGTCATACCTACCGCCTCCAGAACTTGTAAAGGCTGAAAGCGCTTTTTCTAATGCACAAGCGTCTAAGGCAAAGGAATATGCACCAGCGGAACTTTACGAGGCTGAAAAGAGTCTAGAAAAGGCAAAGGAAAGTTTAAAAAATAAGGAAAAAATGTCAAAAATTCAATTCTATTCATATCTGGCACTGAGAAAGGCTGAGATAGCAAAAACAGTTGCTGAAAAAAGAATTGCAGAGGAGAGCTTGAAGAATGCTATGAAAAGAAAGAGGAAAGCTGTATTAGGAGAAAAAGAGGCCAAAATTGAAAAGAAGGATATTGAAATTGAAGGGTTGAAAGAAAGATTGGGGGATCTTCGTGAAGATGCTGCTCTTATGAAGGGTGCTTTATTAAATGCTGCAGGAAAAGTTATTATAAACCCATCATCTACAAATGAAAGGCTGGCCCTTTTACAGGATGAGCTTGCTCAAAAGAGGGTTTATGCAGAGATTGCTCGGTTAGAGGGAGAATTGAGATCTGGGATCAAGATGGAAAAGGAAATGGAGTTTAGAAATCTAAGAAAAAAGATTCTTGATCTTGAGGAACAGATTGAATATTTAAAAAATAAAAATGATGGGATTGGAACTCCAGATCAAAGAAGATCAGGAGGAAGGGCGAGATTAACTATTAAAGACGGAGAGAAAACCCTTATAAATAACCTTGTTATCTCTGGGATTGTAAAGGATACCGAGGGAAATCGCTGTCAAGGAGCATTGGTTAATCTTAAAGGAACATATACCGGAGCTGTAAGCACAGACTCTAATGGAGCCTATTTCTTTTCAGTGGATGAACCTGTTTCTCAGGGGATTCTATATATCTCTGCAAAATGCGGAGAGAAAACAGGAAGTATTAAGATATTTACAACCAGTAACTCTATTAAGGGTGATATTATTGTCAATTAGTAACCTAAGGTAGGTGCGATATGAAAAATCGATTATTTTTATTTCCTGCTATACTGAGCATTTTATTATTTATCGGAAGCTGTGGCGGAATAAAACCTCCTCTAAATGAAATAACCAACGCTAAGTTAGCAATAGAAAAGGCAAAAGCACTAGAAGCAGAGAAACTCTCACCTTTATATTTCTTAATGGCAAAAGAAAAGTTACAGGGTGCAGAAAATGCCATAAAAGAGGGGGAAAATGAAATAGCATTAGAACTAGCCCAAAAGGCAAAAGCTGATGCTGAACTAGCGGCTGTTTTATCCCAAAAGAAAACTGCCGAAGAGAATGCTCTGAATGCTATAGAAAAAGCTAAAGGAGCAGAGGAAAAAGAGAAAAAGGTAAAATAAATTCGATTTCACATAAATATCGGGATTAACTAAGGTATTTGAATGCGTCCAAATAAAACCTCAAAGATATATATTATTTTTTTTCTTATAACTTTTCTTATCTTATTTAACCAAAAAATTACATTTACCCAGCAAAAAATAGGGGATTTATCACTAACTGTAAAAATAATCCAAACATTAATTGAAGGAACCAATGAAGAACTGATAAAGAATCCTTTAAACGAAGAATTCTTTATCAAAAAGAGAGTATTAGAATCGGAAATGAGAGACATTATTGCAGAAAATGATTTAGCAACTTTAGCCTTAACTCAGATGAGAAGAATCGATAATGAAAAAGCACTGTATAGAGAGTTAATTAATGACTTTCGAGAAAATAAATTAGCCTGTCAGAAATTGCTGGAATTGGTAAACTTCATAAATGCAAGGAATGAAGAATATATAAGGCTTATCAGCAAAAACAATCCAAAGAGAAGAAATAAAAAGTAAGCTATTTCTCAAAGAAGGTATAATGTCTAACAATTCCATCTTTGAATGTAATTGTTAATGTTTTTTCAGCAACGAATGGTTTTATCTGCTGCTCCTCTGGCTTTAGAGAACCTGCTGAACGTGTCATCTGATACTCATATCTCCAAGCAATATCACCAGAGATTAAACCCCTAGATTCTGGTTCTCCAAACATCGTCAATATCTCATTTTGAGTGGTCTTGCCTATCTGTATTTGGGATACCTTGGAAGAATCAAAATCCCTTCCTGTAACGGTTTCAACCGATACACAACCTACTGCTAATAATAAAATAAATACTGCAATAAGACAGAAATTTTTCATCCTTTTATCCCTCTTTCTCCATTAGAAATAACAGATGAGGTTACTCTATTTTATTTAAAATAAGTATATTAAAAACCAGGTAAAAAGTAAAATACTATTCTAAAAAAATAAATTGAGCTTCAATAAAAAGAAGGGATGTATTTTTACATCCCTTCTTTCTTTTTCTTTTCTACCCTTTTCAAAGGATAGATAAGGCAGTTATCTGCCTTTAAAAAAGCTTTCATATACCCCCTTTATCAACTAAAGCTCAAAAATATTGACAGGGGGTTTATGTAGGAAATTTTAAAACCTTTAAAACTTTAATGGTCATATCAGCACCTCCTATAAGGTACCGTTATTAATAATATAAACACCAATATATTATATGTCAAGGAATAACTTGATGAAAAAAAATATTTTTACTAAGCCTTTGATATTCTTATAGATAAACCTTTTTTATCTATCTTATATGGCAGGATTTTTGCTCCTTGAGATTGGAGAGCGTCTACCACAGACTCCTTTTCATCAGGGTTTATATATGTAATCATACAGCCCCCGCCTCCAGCACCGCACAATTTTGAAGAAACAGCCCCTGCCTTTTTTGCCTGGAGCATAAGTTTCTCAATTTTTTGATTAGTAACCGCTTTGGTCAGTCTTTTTCTATTTTCCCATTCCATTTTGATATATTCACCTAATCTCGTAAGATCTCCTTTAATAAGGCATTTTCTCATACGAAGGGCGGTCTTTTTTATATTTTCCATGCCCTTCCTTGTATTATCTTTATCATCAATATACTTCTTAATCTTTTCCCAATTGGTGGAAGCTGAAGACCTTGAGATACCAGTATAAGAAAGGACTATTCTCTCTTCTAATTCCTCTAAAAAATCTTTTTCTTTATTTAACCGCTCAAGTTTTACCTTCCCTAGATTAAACCATATAGCATTAACTCCTCCATATACAGCAGCATAATAATCCTGTTTTCCAGTAGGTATGCCTAGGTTTTGGGTCTCTAATTCTGAAGCGAGAGTTATAAGATCTGTTTTTTTAATATTGAGGGAATTTAGTTTTCTCAAAGCCCAACACAAGGCAATGAGGAGTGAGGAGGAAGACCCTAATCCAGAGCCTTTTGGGGTAGAATTACTTGTATAAACATTAATCCCTTTTTTTGGTTTAAAGAATCTAATCGTCCTTGAGATTAAATCCAGCTCATCATTTAGTTTTAAAGTAGTATAGTCCTTAGACCAGGTTTTCTTATTTTGATCTAAAGACTCAATCAATATCTTTTTGTCGAAACGTGATTTGATAATGACAGTACTTCTTAGATCGATAGCGATATTAACTGTCACTCCACCATTTTCAAAAAGATAGATAGGATATATATCAAGCGTACCCCCCCCAAGATCTATCCTTGTAGGAGCTGAGGATTCTATTAACATATGACCCTCTGTGCGAGTCGTCTAATGCCTAACTTGTTCATTTTCCAAAAAGCTCGAACATTATATTAATTTAGGTAATTATAGAAAATGAAAAAAATTTTGCAATTAAAAGTTCTTAACTAATCCCCTTTTATCTCTATAGATTTATTAAGGATTTGAGTTGTATACTTTCTTTAATGGCTTTTTTTAGATTTACAAAAAGTCTTATCTAACCGGGCTCAATAATTACTTCTTGACATAATATTTATATAACCATATTTTATCATTAAAAATAACTTATTTATTCAAATGTTTTAAAACGGAGGGTAAAATGTTTTTAGGCCTTTTGCTTATTTTTTGTGGGATTCTGATCGCTCTCTATCCACCACTTTTATCAATCATTGTTGCCATGATTTTAATTTTTGCTGGCATAATGTTGCTCTATATGCGTTATTATTACAGAAAGTTCTCAAAGGAGTTTGAAAATCCATTTATAGATTTTTTTATACGGTTCTGAAATGAATGGATTGGAGGATACAAAAACAATAATAGACTCGTTTTATTATTAATAAACATAACAAAAGGGAGATTTTAAAAGTGAAGGTTGCTCTAACAATTGCTGGATCAGATTCAGGAGGCGGTGCTGGAATTCAGGCAGACCTAAAGACCTTCTCAGCCTTAGGAGTCTTTGGCACCTCTGCGATTACCTCTTTAACTGCCCAAAATACGATAGGTGTTGAAGGAATATTTGACATATCTCCTGACTTTGTAGGACTCCAGATAGATGCCGTTGCAAAGGATATAGGCGTAGATGCTGCAAAGACAGGAATGCTCTCAAGTTCTAAGATTGTAATCAAGGTAAGTGAAAAAATAAAAGAGCATAAGATAAAAAAATTAGTAGTAGATCCTGTAATGGTAGCGAAGAGCGGTGACCACCTTCTCAGAACAGAGGCAAAGGAGGCCCTTATCACAAAGCTTCTTCCACTCGCATATGTCATTACACCAAATACCGAAGAGGCAAAGGTCTTAACAGGAATCAATATAAAAAGTATTCAAGACATGAAACGGGCTGCTAGAAAGATTGTAGATTGGGGAATAAAAAATGTCGTTATTAAAGGAGGACACTTAACGGGAAATGCCCTCGATCTGTTTTATAATGGTAAAGAGTTTATAGAATATTCTTCAGAGCGCATAAAGACTAAAAATACACATGGAACAGGGTGCACCTTTTCTGCAGCCATCGCCGCAGAACTTGCAAAAGGAAACAACCTTAAAGATGCCATAAGAACAGCAAAAGACTATATTACTACTGCTATTCGATACTCACTAGATATTGGAAAAGGACATGGCCCCACCCACCACTTTTCTAATATGTATAGGGAGATCGATAGATATCATCTTGTAGTGGAGTTGGAAAGAGCTCTTGAGAAATTAAAAAAAGAGAAAATAGGAAAATTAATCCCAGAAGTCCAATCAAACTTCGGGCTTGCTCTTCCCTTTGCCAGAGACTATTTCGATATTATTGCCTTTCCAGGAAGAATAATAAGGTTTGGTGATGAAATAAGAACCTTATCATCTCCTCGGTTCGGAGCCTCAAGACATGTGGCTAATATTATTCTTACGGTTTTAAAATACGATTCTGAAAAAAGGGCAGTAATGAACATCTGTTATTCTAAAGAAGCTATCAATATTTGTAGAAGACTGCGGATGAAAATATCGAGCTTCAATAGAAAGGAAGAACCAAAAAGAATCAAGACAAAAGAAGGTTCGTCTTTAGAGTGGGGTACAGAAACAGCAATAAAAAGATTTGGGTCAGTTCCAGACATTATCTATGATTTGGGAGGTCATGAAAAAGAGGCAATGATTAGGGTTATAGGAAAGAATGCTAATGATGTAGTGGATAAGATTATTAATATCAAAAAAGGGTTATGAAGACCTTAACCCCATTAATCCATTTTACCAATCGCTTTTTGAAAAACCTTTCCAAAGTTAAAGAAGCCTGTTCCCACCGACTCTAGCCAAGGGGAGAGATCAATTCTTCTCTTTATAAGACTAAGAAGTATACCTGGTTTAATATTTACATTAATCAAAACAGCGCCGATTAAGCAGTTGTCTTTCAAGACTAACTTATAAAATCTATTTTTACTTGTTTGAACATTCTTAACTATCTTAATATTTCGACCATTAACAAATACATCACCTATTGATAAGGCCTCATTTCCAAAGAAACTGAATATATTCATTGATATATTGCCACCATATGTTTCATTTCCACCCGCCATGTTCAAACCTGCAATTCTGCCCTGATAAATAGCTGATGGAATAATATGACTTAAGACCTTCTTTTTTGAAAAAAAATCCCTTGCCTCCGTCACATCTCCAGCGGCAAAAATATTATTGTAATTTGTTCGCATCATTCTATCGACTATGATACCTTTATTTACTCTAATATTACTATTTTTTAAAAAATCTACAGCAGGTTTCATTCCCACAGAAATAATAAATAAATCAGTTCTGATTTTATTTCCGTTTTGAAGTTTTAAAATCAGTCGATTTTCTTTTTTCCTTTCCCCTCCAACCAGTTTTGAATTGAGACTGAAATTGACACCATTTTTCCTATAGATATCCCTGATAATTTTCTCAGCCTCGTCATCAAAATAAAAAGAAAGTATGCGCTCCTTTTCTTCGATAACTGTAACCTCAAATCCTTGACTTCTAAGAATATAAGCCAGCTCTATACCGATTAAACCACCACCTGACATCACAACATGACCGTTTACAAGGACCTCATTTTTTAATCTTCTGGCATCCTTTAGGGTCTTTAATACAAAGTAATCACAACGACTTAGTCCGTATAAATTTGGAATGATTGGCTCAGCCCCCGTAGCTATAAGAAGAGAGTCATAGGTAAGGTTCTTACCGCCACTAAGAAAAACCTCTTTATTAAAAGGATTTATTCCTAATGCTCTCTTATTCAAAATAAGTCTTGCCCTATTTTTTTTATAAAACTCTTTATTTCTTATAAAAATCTTATCTTCAGTAATCTTTCCCTCTATCAAATATGGTAGTGACGTTGGAGAGTAAGCCGGAAATGGCTCCTGGGAAATAACAGTAATATTACCTTGGGTATCTCTATTCCTAATTCCTTCTATAGCGCTTATACCAGCTATACCGTTTCCTATGACTATATATTTGGTATCTTTTCTCATTAGTCAATGTCTTTAAATATCAATAAATTATATCCAGAAAATGCCATTGTTAAAATAAAGTATCTTGATTTTTTTCTTGGTGTAATTATACATAATTTTAAAGAATAACAACTTCGAAACATCATCATTTTGTTATAAAAAATAGTTAATTTTTTTCTTGACTTAAGGTGCATAATTTGATATTAAAACGTTCTTTTAACATAATTTGTATTCAATAATAATATGAGTTGGAAATATTTAGAGAAAAAGATATTAAGCCTCCTCCTAAAAGAGGTTTCTGTACAAAATTTTGAGATGCCGTTGAAAATGACTGAAAACACAACATTTAGTATTTTATTATCTACTCTATACAATATATAGTTTTTTTTCTTGACAAATATCAAAGACCAATCCAATATTAAAAAAAGGAAGCTATTTATGGTATTGAAAAACTACTTAAAATACTTTGCAAAATTATTCTTCAAGAAAAAAATTGATCTGAGTTTCAAAAACCTATCTTGTTTTTTTCTTGTCGGGCTATTAACAACTAATATCTACTTTTATTCTGAAGGAAGCTACTATACTCCTCTCAAGAAAATCTTTCATAAAGATATAGAAATACAAAAAAATGAAGATTTCATCAAAGAGATAATCAATAATTTCATCGTTGATCTTGAAAAGAACCAAGAAAATAAACTTGCAGAGGCTATATATAATGAAAGATCAAAAACAGAGAATATGATAAAAGAAATAATCAATAATTTCAACACTGGTCTCAAAAAAGATCAAGAAAATAAACTTGCGGAAATTATATATAAAGAAAGTATTCGATATGGTCACGACCCTCTTCTTATTGTTGCAATAATCTCAACGGAGAGCTCTTTTAACAACTGGGCCAAATCCAAAAAGGGGGCTAAGGGTCTCATGCAGATTCTTCCTGTAACCGCTCAAGAGATAGCTAAAGAAACAAATATCAACTGGAAAAATGACAATGCTCTCTATAATCCTTTTATTAATATCAGGATGGGATCTTATTACCTATCCAAGCTAAACCTCATTTTTGAAGATATCGATTTAGCATTAGAAGCATATAACAGAGGTCCTTCAAAGATTTCCCACATGATGAAAAAAGGAAAGATATTTCATAAAAGATACTCTAGAAAAGTATTATCATTTTATACTACTCTAAAAGAAGGGGACTACAAAGAGACGTAAAGAAGGTTTTAGCTTGACAATTTTTCCTTTTTCTCTTGTTCTTCTTTACATGAGATGCATAAGGTAGCCATAGGCCTCGCTTTTAATCTCTTTTCGTTTATCTCTTCACCACATCGAAGACATATACCAAAAGACCCATCCTCAATCCTTTTTAGAGATTCATTAATCTTCTTGAGAAGTTTTCTTTCTCTATCTCGAAGGCGAAGAAGAAAATTACGATCAGTCTCAATAGAAGATCGATCCACAGTATCAGGCATATCTTCTTTTTGTACATTCAATCCATTATCTAGCGTCTTATTAGCTTCTTGAATCAGAAGATCCTTTTTACTCAAAAGCTTTGTCTTGAAAAAATCGAGTTGTTTCTTTTTCATCCTAACTATTCCTCATGATTAACCCAGATCCAGCATCCCATTTAGAATTGATAAAATAAATTGTTTTTTAAATAATATTTTAAAATTACTCAATTGTCAAGGAAACTATATAAGTAGATTATCAATCAAATAGCGACTAGACGTTCCATTAGAGATAAAACCATCACAAGAAAATAATTTCAATTGAAATAGAAAATGAATGATTTATAATAAAAGTCCTAAAAAATTCTTAATCAAGGAGGATTGCTATGAAACTCGAAGGTAAAAAATTTTTGATTCTTATAGAAGACCTTTATAATGAGTATGAATTCTGGTGTCCCTATTATAGATTTATAGAGGAAGGAGCAGAGGTGAGTGTTGTAGGTTCTGGCAAAAAAGAATATAAAAGTAAATATGGGCTCCCTGTCCATCCTGATATCAATGTAAAAGATGTAGATACTTCAAAGTTTGATGCCCTAATTATTCCTGGAGGATATGCCCCAGACGTTATGAGACGTTCAAAAGATATGGTTAGAGTTGTAAAAGAGATGTTTGAAAAAGGCAAGGTCGTAGCAGCTATTTGTCATGCAGGATGGATGTTGGCCTCGGCTGGTATTTTAAAGGGAAAGAAGGTCACTGGCTTTTTTGCTATCAAGGATGATCTGGTTCATGCTGGAGCAGAATACATCGATGCTGAGGTTGTAGTGGATGGGAATTTGATTACATCCAGAAAACCAGATGATATCCCTGCTTTTCACAGAGCCATAATAGAAGCACTATCTTAATAAAGAAATTATAATAGATAGAAAAATTTCTTGACATAGTCAATATATTATTATAAAGATATCAGAGTTTTGAAATTCTCCGATCCTTTCTTCCTAAGGATTTTCTGAAAATCTAAGGGGAATGGACAGTAGGGTATGGGAGGAAACTTCCATGCCTCCCGTGCTTGGAAAGGAGATATGTTTTGGCATAAAAAACCAACATCCAACACGGATGTTGGTTTTTTTTCGGAACCAATAAATCCCTCTTTTTTAGGCACGTTTTTTACTAAAGAGAAAGGAGGGATGCTGATGAAATAAAAATCGTGAGTAATGTCTTTCTCAATGAAACGGATTGCTACAAAAAAGGAGAGTAAAAGAATGAGGAATAGAAAATTCTTTGTATTTTTGTTAGCATTTGTTCTTGTCTTTTCTCTTTCTCTGAATGCTTATGCTGATGAAAGATTGAAGATGTCAACAACGACAAGCACGGAAAACTCCGGGCTTTTGAATGTTCTCCTTCCCCCTTTTGAAAAAAGGTTCAATGTCAGGGTGGATGTTATTCCTGTGGGAACAGGAAAGGCCTTAAAACTTGGAAGCAATGGTGATGTTGATATTGTCTTTGTCCATGCCAGAAAGGCTGAAGAGAAATTTGTTGCAGACGGATATGGTGTTAACAGGCGGGATGTGATGTATAATGATTTTATTATCCTTGGCCCCAAGAATGACCCCTCTGGTCTAAAAGGGGCAAAAAGCGCTGTGGATGCCTTCAAAAAAATATCCAAGGGAAAAACACCTTTCTTCTCAAGGGGTGATAATTCCGGCACCCACAAAAAGGAAAAGGCAATCTGGAGCAAGGCGGGGATTAAGCCTGCTGGCAAATGGTATTTTGAAACAGGAAGGGGAATGGGGGATACGATTGTCACTGCCAATGAAAAGCTTGGATATACAATAGCTGACAGGGGAACCTATCTGGCCTTTAAAAGCAAAATTGATCTGGAAATTGTTTTTGAGGGGGATAATGTTCTCTATAATCCCTATGGTATCATAGCAGTGAACCCGGCGAAATATCCGCATACAAATTATGTCATGGCCATGGCCTTTATAGGCTGGGTAACGTCCCCTGAAGGACAGAAGCTGATACGTGAGTATAAAAAGTTTGGTGAGATTCTCTTTAAACCTTTAGCCATACCTTAATAGAGATTTACTATGTATATTATCGCAGAGGGGCTGAAAAAGGCCCTTGAACTCATATTTACCCTCGACCCTGAGATACTGGAAATTGTTCTCGTATCCCTCAAGGTCTCTCTGATAGCTACCTTACTTGCTACGCTTATAGGGGTGCCCTTTGGATTTATTATAGCAGTCAATGAGTTTAAGGGGAAAAGGATTGTCACAATCATACTCAACACCCTTATGGCCCTCCCGACCGTGGTCGTGGGTCTCACGGTCTATGCCTTTATCTCCCGGCTAGGGCCCTTGGGTTCCTTCGGGCTTCTCTTTTCCCCCTCTGCGATTATTATTGGTGATTTGATTTTGGGCACGCCTATTATCACGGCCTTCACCCTCTCTGCTGTTCAGGGTCTGGATCAAAGAATCCGTATGACCGCTGTTACACTGGGGGCCAGTAAATCCCAAGTAATCATGACAATTCTTGCAGAGGCAAGGTTCGGTGTGTTCGCAGCCATCATAGCCGGGTTTGGAAGGGTTATTGCCGAGGTAGGTTCCGCCATTATGCTGGGAGGCAACATCAAGGGATATTCAAGAACCATAACAACCGCCATTGCCCTTGAAACGAGCAAGGGTGAGTTTGGCTTTGGCTTTGCCCTTGGAATCATCCTTTTAACAGTGGCTCTTTCAATAAATGTACTCTTTCATCATTTCCAGAGAAAGCAGGCTTAGAGAATGAATGACCTCTTGTTTGAGTTAAAAGACTTAAAAAAATCATTTGGAGAGAGAGAAATCTTCAACATCCCTCATTTAAAGCTCTCTCAAGGAAAAATTTATGCTGTTGTTGGACCGAACGGCTCAGGAAAAACCACTTTCTTGAAGATACTTAATACATTAGAAAAACCGACATCGGGAAAGGTGCTCTTCAAGGGAAAAGACCTTTATGATTCGCCTGATCTGTTAAAAATTCAAAGAGAAATGACCATTGTCATGCAGAACCCCTATCTCTTTAACACAACCGTTTTTAAAAACGTCGCCTATGGCCTCAGACTGAGAAATCTTGACAGAAAGGCCATCGACGAAAGCGTAGAGAAATCCCTTGAGCTTGTCGGCTTATCCCATCTCAAAGAAGAAAGGGTTGCTCACCTTTCCGGGGGTGAAGCACAGAGGGTTGCCATTGCAAGGGGTTTGTCTATCAAACCCAAGGTTCTTTTTTTGGACGAACCAACAGCTAATGTAGACCAGGTTAATATAAAGATAATTGAGGAAATCATCCTTAAAATAAGAGAAGAAAAGGATAGCACGATCATCATAACAACGCACAATCCCACACAGGCCTATCTCCTTGCTGATAAGGTTCTTTCTATTATAAACAGAAACCTGTCTGAAACTTACTATGAAAACATCTTTCAAGGAGAAATAAAAAAGGGCAACGGGATAAAGATATTCAGCAAAAACAATATTGAAATCTGCCTTACATCTAACAAGCTTGGAAGGGCCATTATCTCAATTGATCCAAGAGATATTATTTTATCTCATAAGCCCTTTGAGTCCAGTGCACGAAATTCTTTTCGAGGAAAGATAAAAAAGATATCTGAGATAAAAGAACAGATAAAGGTAGTCGTTAATGTTGGATTGGATTTTGCTGCAATAATAACTAAAGAATCCTGCGCTGAGATGAAGCTTATGATCGGATCAGAGGTCTTTCTTACTTTTAAAACTTCATCGGTCCAGGTCTATTAATTGTTTTAAATTTGATAAAATATAAAAACAATTAAGACGCCGCCAAGGGTAAAGAATAAAAGTGACGTCATAATCTTTACCATCCCTACCCTTTTTTCAGCCCATTTTGAAAGATTTTCTGATCGAACTCCAAAATAGGCAAGGATAAAGATAATCAAAAGGGGTATGATGAAAAAGAGATTATACAATATCAGATACCCAATAGCACTGTATCTATACTGAGAAATCTTTGAAACAAAGAGTATTGTTGGTAGATAAACTTGACCCGTGCAGAAAAGCTCCTGAAAGGCTATGAGAAAACCGATAGCAAAGGATGCAAAAACAAGATGCTTTGTCTTTGTTTTTTCTCTTATGGTCTCGTGTATCTTCTGCTTGAGCTTTTTTGGCAATTGAAGCTTTATCTCCTTTGTATCCCCTTTTTTGTATAGGTAATAATCATAAAGGCTCAAAAAACCCAAAAGAATAACAAGGAGAGCCATGGAAATTACCAAGAGATTCACAAAGAGAGGGAGAAAGGTAAGGGTTTCAATAAATTTGAGCAAACCTAGGCCGATAAGGAGATAGGCCAGGAAATTAGCAAAGGAATAGGACATACCAACCATCAGAATCTCTCTTGACCTCTTTCCAATAAAGGAGAGATAGGAGATAAAAAAGGCTAAGGTTGCCATGGCACAGGGATTGAGCCCATCAATGGCTCCAGCCATGGCAATACCATAAAGACCAAATGACTTAAACCTCTCAATGATTCTATCTCTTGCCTCTTTTTTAAGGAGAGGGGATATCTCCCAAGGCTTCTTTGTTCCGCTCTCTAAATATTTCCTTATCTTCTCTTCTATTGTTCTTCTCTTTATACTATCATAGAGAAGAAAATCATCTCCGATAAATATCGCTGGTGTGGCCAGCCTTTTTCTCTCTTCAATTTTATAATATTCTCCGAGGGCCTCGTAGAGGAGCTTGGCATCTTCATCCCCAATATTGAATTCCTTCACTACAAGACTCGGATATTTTTCCTTAAGGATCTCAAGGTCATAAAAGGTTCTATCGCACTCCACACAACCCTTTTTAGAAAAAAATGCCAGATAGACCTTCTTACCCATCAGCTTTTGAGGAGGCTCCCTTTTTTCTATAGGAACAAAAGAAATCCCTCCTTTGTTTTCATACTCCTTTATTATCCTCTCCAGCTGAGATTTAATCTCCTTTTCCCCGCTGATAAGATAATTGCCAATAACAATAACAGGAATTTCATTGTCCTCATCTTTATATTTCTCTTCAAGGATAAGAAGCTTTTCATAATTTGATGGATCGTTTATCTCAAACCTTTTTATATTCAGGCTATATTCAGATTCCAAGGAAGGAAAAACCTCTTTCATAATAAGTTGACACTCAGGACATTCTTTCGAATAGAAGAAATACATCTCGATGGTTGGTTTAGATTTTCCAGACAATAATGGGGTTGAAAAAAATATGAGAATAAGGAGTGATATAAGAAATAATTGGAAGGCTCTTTTCAATCTAGCTCCTTGGCTCTACAATACTATAAATAATGAGTTGTATTACGGGATTTTTTGGATCATTCGAATGAAAATAAATAGATTTCTTTATTTTACCTTCCAAACCTTTAGAATCAAGGGTAACCTTTAGCTCACCTGTCTTACCAGGCTTGAGTACATCAGTGGAAAGAAGGGTAGCAGTGCAGCCGCAGGAAACTCTTATTTTCTTAACTACTAAATCTTTTGTTCCTATGTTTTTGAAATTAAAAATAGTAGAGACCTTATTTCCCTCTTTTATCTTCCCAAAATTAAAAGATTTTCTAAAAAAGAGGGCTTTTGGTGCATCTATTTCTTTGGCTGAGATAAGAGAGCTCAAAAAAGATAAGAAAAAAAATATAATGAAAAAAATACGAACGCCTTTCTTCATACTTCTCTTCTCCCTTTTTATCTATTATTTTGGTCTTCAATAATATTGAACGAAAGTTCTTTTGTCATTGTAAATGATTAAATCATTTCTTTAATGATGCTTCTGTTTAATAATAGATGATTGTATTCAAAATGCAAATTCATAAGTTTTACAGCTGTCTTTCTTGAAGAATATTGACAACCATTTACCACGGACTATAATAAGAGTAAATGAATTCATCCAAAACATAAAGGTGAGATGCCAAAACTATGGAATGTTCAAAAAAATATAACCTAGATTTTTGCAATTGTACCTATGAACCCTGCTCAAAAAAGGGAATCTGTTGTGAATGTATCCAATATCACCTAAATATTAATCAACTCCCTGCCTGTCTCTTCAGCAATGAGGCAGAAAAAACTTATGATCGCTCTATCTCCCATTTTATTAAGCTTCATAAAGACCTATAGTTAAAGGTTTTTTAACGGAGCAAAGAGGTTGATCCAAAATTTCTAAATCATATCTATGAAAACCTGAAAAAAAGAATAGGGATTTCTAATAAAATAGATATCCCTACTTTGAAACTCTAAAAAATAAAAAAAATGATATGCTTGGTCTAAGAGAAAGATTGATTAAAAAGAATATATTGCTTTCCTTTTAACATGAGCAAGCATTTCATTCATTATAAGCTTGGGATAAAAATTATTTCTTCCATATAAAAACGTTATACTCTACTCTATAACATCTCCTTCAATCGGATCGATCCTCACGCCCTTTTTCTTTAAAGACTCCAGAGCCTTTTCGATTTCTTCGCTGTCCCCTGCAATCTCCAGATCAACCCAACCTGTATTTTCGGTTACATTAGCCCTTCTGATATTCGTAACCACCTTAAATTCGTGACCAATTTCATAAATAATAGGTCTTTTTATTGTCTCGCCGGGAAATGTTAAATGAACTTTTATATTAGGCATCTTAAAGTTTCCTTTCTTTTTAAAACAAAATAATATTCGATTTCGTTTATTTAGTCAAACTCAAATTTCTTCATTTTTTATTTCAAATCAGCTTTTGAATGATCTATCGACCCCCTGCTATTGCCGGTATAATAGATATTTCATCTCCGTCTTTTATCTTGGTATTCTCACCATCGAGAAATCGAATATCTTCTTCATTGAGATAAATATTGATAAATCTTCTCAATAATCCGCTATCGTCGAAAAGCCTCTCCTTAAAACCGGAAAACTGCTTCTCCAGGTCTTCAAGAACCTCTTTCACACTGCTGCCGTTTGCTGTAACCTCGCTTTGATTATTCGTAAGACTCAAAAGCGGGCTGGGGATAAGAACTTGAACTACCATAAACTATACCTCCTTGCTGTTGAAAGTTTTTTGAAAAGAACTCAGATTCGGTTCAATCGTAATAGGTTTTTCAATTGTATTAATAACAGCCTCCTGGGTTTTTAAACCATTTCCAGTAATCGAAATCACCGTCAATTCATCCTTTCCTATCCGTCCCTGCTCAATCAGCTTTTTTGTCACACCAACTGTCACACCTCCGGCTGTCTCCGTGAAAATCCCTTCTGTTTTAGCCAGAAGTTTAATTCCTTCAATAACTTCTTCATCTGAAACGTCTTCTCCATAACCTCCGCTCTCTGCGACTGTTTTTAATCCATAATACCCATCAGCTGGATTACCTATAGCTATTGACTTAGCAATCGTATTAGGTTTAACAGGCTTTATAAAATCTCTTCCTTCTTTTATTGCGGTAGTAACGGGAGAACAACCCGTGGCCTGGGCAGCAAACATTTTGGTTTTTACTTTATCGATTAATCCTAAATCCTCAAACTCCTTGAAGGCTTTCCATATTTTTGTAATGAGAGAACTTCCGGCAACGGGAACAACGATATTGTCCGGAGCCCTCCATCCAAGCTGCTCCGCAATCTCATAGCCAAAGGTTTTGGAACCATCACCATAAAAGGGGCGAAGATTGATATTTACAAAAGCCCAGTGAAAATTTGCCACAATCTCACTACAAAGGCGATTTGCATCGTCAAAGCTTCCCTTGACACCCACAACATGAGTTCCGTAAATGAGCGTTCCTAAAACCTTCCCTGCTTCCAAATCCTCTGGAATAAAAATATAGCATTTTAATCCCGATTCGGCAGCTTGGGCAGAAAGAGAGTTGGCTAGATTACCGGTCGATGCACAAGCTACAACGTCAAATCCGAACTCTCTGGCCTTTGTCACAGCAACCGATACAACTCGGTCTTTAAAGGATAGTGTTGGGTGATTGACGCTATCATTTTTAATATAAAGATTATTGACTCCTAAAGCCTCACCAAGGTTTTTTGCCTTAAAAAGAGGGGTAAATCCTGTGTAAAGGCCCACCAAGGGATCCCCGTCAATGGGTAAGAAATCTCTATATCTCCACATGTTATTAGGCCCTTTTTCAATAGAATCCCTGGAAACCACTTTCTTTATTGCATTGTAATCATAAACTACCTCTAAAGGACCAAAACAAAACTCGCAAACATGAATTGGTTCCTTTGGATAATCCCTACCACATTCTTTGCATCTTAAACCTAATACATAACCCATACTTTTCTCCTTTTTTAGATATGCTTTAATTGATTCTTCATAACAAAAAAGCCCCTTCTCAAAATGAGAAGAGGCTTTTTATCGAATCCTTATCTTCTCATCTTTCAAGGTAATAACCTTGTAGGAATTAGCACCGGACATCCTCTTTTCAGAGAATCGGTTGCTGTGGCTTCTTAGGGCCTTTCCCTCAGCCACTCTAGATAAGAGTTTTGTTTATTTAACATACCTCAAAGAAGTTGTCAAGGAAAAAGCTTCCTATGATCAATAAAATTTTTATCGTAAAAAACTTTATCTGATATCTTTTTAATATAAAAAAGTAAAAAATTAAGTGGGTATTGCAACGGGGTTACCATTAAGATATAATTAAAAAACTCAAAATGGTAATAAACCCTTAAGATTGTAGAAATTTAAATTTCAAAGAAATCTTAAAAAAATAGCTTGCAGGAAAGAAAATTATGTTTTTGTATTATACGGCTATTTTGATAATTGTTATATTCACGATTGTCTTTGGGACTCTTTCAGTTATCTCATCATTATTTGATAAAACTGGAAAGATTCAGCATCTTATATCAACCTACTGGGGAAAGTTTATACTAAAATTTACAGGTATTAAGGTAGAAGTAAAAGGTCTGGAGAATTTGAATTCTCTTGGTACATTTGTATTAATGCCAAATCACCAAAGTCTTTATGATATCCCCATCTTATTATCCTCTATACCTTTTCAATTTAGCTTTTTAGCAAAAGAGTCTCTGTTTAGAATTCCTATACTTGGCTGGCATCTATCCACAGCGAGACATATTCGTATTGATAGAAGCAATACCAGGGATGGGGTGCGAAGCTTATTAGAGGGTGTAAAAAAAATAAAGGAAGGAATATCCCTATTAATATTTCCAGAAGGAACAAGAAGTATTGATAATAGAATTGGTTCTTTTAAAATAGGCGGTTTTGTAATGGCTATTAAAGCAGGCATTCCTATTGTTCCAATAACGATTAATGGAACTGGAAAGATTATCAAAAAAGGGGAAAAAAGATTTCGTCCAGCGAGAGTTACTCTTATCATAGATTCTCCAATAGAAACCAAGAACTATACCTTAGAGGATAAGAATGCCCTCGCAGAAAAGGTAAGACAAAGAATATTAGATAACTGGAATCCTGATCTAAATTCATAAAAGATCTTATCAATCAAGGAGGCGATTTTGAAAGAAAAAGGTAAGGCTCGTCTATTAAAAAGATTTCTCATCATATCTTTAATAATACTTATAATTGCAGGAATTGTATTCTTTCCGAAGCTCATTCCAACCAAATGGATCAATAATTTAGTCGTCAGTGGATTAAATCAAATATTTCCACAACAGTTTAGCTTAGGTAACATCTCTATAACAAGATTGGGACATATAAGAATAGATGATGTCTTGATAAGAGAAACAAAAGACCCTCTTTCAGAAGAAATTGTCAGTATCAAGATGTTTGATATCAATGTAAGATTAATCCCTTTATTCAAAAGGCAACTTTCAGTAGAAGATTTAACCATCATCGAACCAAAGATTAACATCAGAAGAGATACTGAAAAAGAATTTAATTTTCATTCATTGTTTAAAAAACCCTTTATCTTTTTTGTTTCTAAAATCTCTTTAGAAAATGGATCTTTAGAATACAGAGATTTAATCTCTGGAAATAGCTTTGAACTGAGAAAAATAAATATTCAAGCAAAAAGTGATGATATTAATAGCCCTATCAACTATAAAGTCAAATTTGAAATAATCGATAAAGATGAGCCCGCGAGAATTAAAAGCAAAGGTTCAATATCTCTCTTCAAAAATGGAAAATATGATCCAAAAAATATTGTGGCTAAGTCTAAAATCTCTTTTGAAGGGCTAGATGTTTTTAAAAACTTAGACGAGGATTGGTTAAAAACACCCTTTATACTTAATCTCAAAAATGTCAAAGGAAGTTTAGATATAAATATTGATGGCCAAGAAAATATCAGAAGTTTTGGGAATATCGTTATAAAAAATTTGGATTTTAAGAGACCAGGAGTAAGTGAAGAGGCTAAATCATTAAAAGGATTAACACTAGATTATGATTCGTCTTACAATGTTTCATTAGATAAAATCAATCTGAACAGACTTATCGCAAAATCAGGACTTTCAAATTTAAAACTATCTGGGTCTTTGGAGAATATCTCTGTAAGGCCTTTTTTAAATATGAGGCTGGACATTGAATATTTTATTAATGAATTAGAGAAAGGTTCATCGCGATTTAATTACAGTGGTAAGACCTCAACAAATATTAAACTCAATGGAGGTACAGATAATCTTTTGGTAGAAGGAACTACCGATCTGTCCGATGTAGAATTCTCATATCTCAATTCTTCTATCAAAGGAAAAGGCGAGATAGTCAATATTAATTGCAGATTAAGAACAAAAGAAAAGGATCTCTTGATAGAAAATATCGCTTTATCTTCTGACTCTCTGAATGCACAGGTTTCAGGGATTGTCAAAGATCTTAAAAGAGATCAACAAATTGATATTAAAATGTTACTGGAGGGCGATAGCTCAAAATTTTTCGAGAAAATAAGGGAGAGATTTGATAAAATTGATGTTTCAGGTCCTATAAAAAATAATCTTTCCTTTACTGGCAACATGAAAAACTTAACAATAAAGGGAAGTACAGACCTGAATGAATTCATGGTGTTATATAATGAAAATCTCATAAAGGCTTCTGACGAAAAAGCTGGATTGAGCTATGATATTCAGCTTGTTGATAATATTTTTTCTATAAACAAAATAGACCTCTTATCTTCTCATCATAAAGTAGAACTCTTAGGTAAGATAGCCTTTGTTAAGGGACTATCAAGGTTTGATATCAGGTGTAGTTCAACTCTCAATATTTCTGACTTCCAGAAAATACTGCCTCTGCCTAAGGACCTGTTAATAACTGGTGTTAATAAAACAGAAATGCATGTAAAGGGTATAAGAAAAAAATATACCCTTATCGGATCGATGGATCTAACCAATAATGAGATGGTATATAAGGAACGCTTTGTAAAACCGCTAGGTGTTCGTAACCATATATCTTTTAATCTAAGGATTGGAAAGGACATTGGTTTTAATTCTCTAAAGATTGCACTTGACACATCGAGTTTTCGCATAAAAGGTTCAACATCAAAAGATTTTCAATATCTTGACTTAAATGTCGCAGGTAAATGTAAAGGTTTGAAGCCATTGGATAGGTTCTACAGTGGTTTTAAAGAGACCTCATTTGAAGGGGAAATAAGGTTTTTTAGCGATATCCAAGGAAAAGCTAAAATGCCTAAATTAAAAGGGAGTATTACATTTGATAATGCAGTCTTAAAGTCTCAGGAGAAACATGAATTAAATATAGCGATTGATGGAACAATAGGTTTTACCCCAGATGTCATCATAACTCAAAATTTACGTCTTTTGCTAAACGAGAGTGAACTTAACTTCTCAACTCGGATTAATGATTATTCACTAAAGCCCAAGGTAAAATTTGAATTAGAGGGAGGCAACATAAAATTAAAAGATCTGAGTCCTTTTATGCTTGTAAATAAAATGTGGTTGCCTATCTCAAAATCCCAAGTTGAAGATTCCAATCAGAATTCTGATTTTCTATTAAATACGAGTATCTATGGAAAACTAAGTATCAAGAATCTTTATACGAATAGATATGAACTCAACAACCTAATGGGAAAGATGAATCTAAAAAATGGGGTTTTCAACTTTGAGGAGCTGAGGTTTGGGATGAACAATGGTTCTGTCCTTATTTTTTCATTCATAGACTTTAATAAAGAGAAGCCTGAGTTTAAACTAAAACTGGATATTGAAGACGTTCAGGCAAATGAAAATCTAAAACCGATTATCGACTATTTCTTGCCCCCTCTTCATATATTAAATAAGGTAGATTTTAAAGCTAATTTTAAAGGGCATGGCGATAATAAAGAGGAGATCATAAAATCACTTTATGGGAATGCCAAAATGTTAGCAGATGAGGGATACATAAGGGGAGAGCCTGCACCGGCTTATGTAACAGTTGTCTTTCCCTTTCTCCAAACAACAAACTATGATTTTAAGACGGGAGAGATAGTAGCAAAAATCAGAGATGGAAAGAGCCATCTAGATATGAAGTTCAAGGGTGGCAGATTTGATTTCTATATCATCGGTTTAGAGGATAATCTTAAAAATGAAATAGATTTTACTTTTGGTGTGGATTTGGCTTCTGGTCCCCTCGGTATTATTAAGAAAACAATCCCTAGTGCGATAACAAAATACGTCAAGGTTGACATTGCACGTATAAAAGGGAAAACAGGTAACCCTAAGGTCTATTTTTTCAGGCCAAAAATCTTTTAATAATATTCTTAAAGCCCTTTATTATTAAAAGAGCTAAACAGCAAAAATAAAAATACCATTCACCCCCATCGATATGATAATTTATTTTTTTTATCAACATTCACTTGACAAATTATTGATATTTACTTTAATCTCAATAAGCTAGTAAAAAAATTAAATCAAATAAAAATGTTGCGATTTCTTAATATACTTAAAATTTCAATCATATTTTTCATATGCTTAGGGCTTTTTGCTCCATTCTCTCTTTATGCTCAAGAAGAAATAGACAAGCGAATGGACATACTCATTCAAGCAGGTATTGATAAAATCCATAAGGAGGAAATTGACGAAGCACTGCGGGCTTTTCAAAATATTATAGATTCAGACAAAGAAAACCCCATAGGCTATTTTTATACAGCTGCCCTTTATCAAGTCTTGATGCAGAACTACAGAACAATGGCCTTCAATGATAAATTTGATTATTATATAAATGAAGCCATTAAAAAGGGAGAGAAACTGGTTAAGAAGGATAAAGATAATGAGCAGGCCTATTTTTATCTCGGTGGGTCCTATGGATATAGGGCTATCAATAAGAGTGAGAAGGGTAACTGGTTTGGAGCATTTGTAGATGCTGTAAAGGGGGCCGACTATCTCGAAAAGGCATTGGATATAAATCCAAAGCTTTATGATGCCTATTATGGATTTGGCGTTTATAAATACTGGAGGAGTGTAAAATCCCACGTACTCTGGTTCCTCCCCTTTTTTGAGGATGAGCGTCAAAAGGGGATTAATGAGATACAGAGAGCTATAGCTCGTGGAAATTACTCCAGGATTGAGGCAAAGGGAGCACTGGTTACGATCTATCGTAATGAGCAGCTATATGAGAGAGCGTTGAAATTAAACGATGAGATATTGAAGGAGTATCCTGAAAATATCTATGCCATAAGAGACAAGGGGATTATCCTTATTGAGTTAAAGAGATGGGATGAGGCGACTTTGATTTTTAATAAATTGGCAGAACGTCTCAAGAAAAGTAGATGGAGAGAACCAGAAGCTAAAATGGAAATTGAGTACTACCTGACTCTCATTTATCAAAAGCTGGGTAAGATGAATGAGTATAAAAGGGGATGTGAGAACTTAACCCAATTAATGACAAAATTAGACAGAAAGAATATAAGTGAAACCATAAATAAATTGATAATAAAGGTTAATATTCTATGCAAGATTCCTGAGCCTAAAAAGGAACCTGAAGCATAGTTCATATTAAGCCCATTTTACTTTTTTCCCTAAAAAACTTTTTACCTGAACCCACCCATTCTCTAAACCGAATTTTTCCATAAGAGAAAGAGCCTGTTCATATTCCTGTTTATTCGTTTTTTTTCTTAACTCATCTATTTTCAAAGCTTTATGTGCTGGAAAATATTGACTCATAAGGCTAACATATGTGTCAGCTGAGATCTCTTGAGAGATAAATCTTAAAATCTTCTCGGTTCCAGCAATATTCTTGGGAAGAATAAGATGCCTTATTAAAAGTCCCCTCTCAGCTATACCATCTTCATTCATAACCAGTCTTCCAACCTGTCTGTACATCTCAAGTATAGCCCTTTTATTCGTCTCGGGATAATTTGAAGCTAAAGAATATTTCATAGCATGTTTTTCATCAGAATACTTCATATCAGGGAGGTAAATATCCACTATGCCTTCCCAAAGCTTTAGGACGTCGATTGATTCGTATCCTCCGGAATTAAATACAATAGGTATATCCAATCCACTTTCCATTGCCTTGAGGATAGATTCTAGAATCATCGGCGTCTGGTGGGCTGGGGTTACCAGATTTATATTATGTGCCCCTTTATGGAAAAGCCAGACCATCATTTCTGCAAGTTGTGAGGGATGAATGATGTTTCCATGCCTCAATTGACTAATGGGATAATTTTGACAGAATACACAACTCATTGTGCAGGAGGTGAAGAAGATTGTCCCTGAACCCTTCTTACCAGAGATTGGCGGTTCTTCGCCATAATGGATATTATGGCTGGATATCATAAGTTCCTTGCCCAATTTGCAAAATCCCTTCTCATCCTCTAACCGATTAACCCCACATTTTCGGGGACAGAGAGAACACTCTTCCATCATGGAATAAGCCTCTTCGATACGGGATTTAATTAGGGCAATCTTTTTTCCTTCCATATCTAGAAATTTCTATAGCGCTTCACATTTTATATTGTAGGACTCTTTATATTATACAACTTATTATGATTTTTTACACTTTCAAGAGAATTGAAAAAGAAAGGGATATCTTCTAAGTAAATGCGTATCGAAAGATAAAGAGTATCGCAAATAAATGGATAAGCCAGTGCACCTCTCTTCTTCTGCCAGAGATGAGTTTGAGAAGTGAATAGGATATAAAACCAAAGGCAATTCCCTCTGTTATACTAAAGGTAAGAGGCATAATGATGAGTGTTAAGAATGCTGGTATCGCCTCTGTGTAATCTTTCCAGGGTATCTCTGATGTTGTTCTCAACATGATACTTCCTATGATTACGAGAACAGGAGCAGTAACAGGATAGAGTATATTTCCTTCTGATACCTGAAAACCCCCTCCTATCATCTTAGCTAGGGGGTAAAAGAAGATAGATATAAGAAATAAAAGAGCAGTGATGATATTCGCCAGTCCTGACCTGCCTCCCTCAGAAACGCCAGCAAGGCTCTCAATATAGCTGGTAACTGTCGTGGTTCCCAGAAGGGCTCCTTGAACGGTTCCTATAGCATCCGCCAAAAAGGCACCTTTTGCCCTTGGGAGCTTCCCATTTCGTATAAAGCCGGCTTCCTGACCCACGCCAATTAAGGTACCAACCGTATCAAAGAGGTCTAAAAAGAAAAAGATAAATACAACAGTAATGATTCCTAAATCAAAAGCACCCATTATATCAAGTTTAAATAATGTGGGGAGAAGTGAGGGAGGCTTACTTGTAATACCATAATATTTTACCATACCAAAAGGGAGGCCCGCTAGAGCAGTGGCTAATATCCCCCAAAGAATAGCCCCTTTAACCCTAAGGGATAATAAGATGGCTATGAGGGCGATGCCAAAGAGGGATAGGATTACAGGAGGACTCTTGAGGTTTCCCAGAGTGACTAAGGTTCCTGGACTGTCAACAACAAGCCCAGACCATTCCAGCCCAACTACAGCGATAAGGAGACCAATTCCCACTGCAATAGCGTTTTTTAATGTCTCTGGAACAGCTAAGATTATTTTATCTATAAAACCAAGGACAGAAATGAGCACAAAGAGGGAGCCGGAAATAAATATTGCTCCAAGAGCACTTTCCCATGGGATTTTCATACCGATAACCACAGTAAAAACAAAGAAAAAGTTGTGTCCCATGGCTGGTGCAAGAGCAATAGGATAATTTGCCAGAAAGGCCATAAGAAAGGTGGCAACCGCGCTTGAGAGACATGTCGCAACCATTACCGCCCCAAAATCCATACCTGCAACAGAAAGAACCGCAGGCTGAACAAAGATAATATAGGACATGGTCATAAAGGTTGTTACACCAGCGCGTACCTCTGTTTTTATATCTGTGTTGAGCTCACGAATTTTAAAAACTCTGTTTAAAAAAGACTCCATTTTTTCTCCTTAGATCTCAATGATTAATATCAAAAATCTAAAGAATTCTTATGCAAAGTCGGTAAAAAAAACAATCGTATTATAACAAAAATACAGAGGATTAAAACAAAAAAACGCAAAAAAATATTGACTAAAGCTGTAAAAACAAATTGACTCTATTTTATCTGATTGATAAAATCCAAATAAATGAGATCCAATTTCCTATTCTACTATTACTAAAAATCCAGATAAGTTTTTGGTTTGGATTCCCTCTCATAAAATTTTGAATCGTTACCTTAAAAGTTGTATTTCATTCTTATCTTTACTCTGAATAACAGACAAAAGATGATTATGGACGAATATAAATTTCATCATGAAAAAGGTTGTGATGTTAAAAAAGCTTCTCTGTTACATGATAGTTTAGTTGTAGGAAAAAATGGAAATCTAGTAAAGATTCAAGATTTAGTGGTGGGGGATGCAATCCAATCATTGGACATTAACAACAATAGGATTATCAATACAAAAATAACTAAAATCGTTAAAAATAATCCTAGAACATACTATTACTCCATAAATCAAAGACTATTTATTACGAATGACCACCACATACTTGTACTGAAAGAAAATCAATCAAAATGGATTAAAGTAGAGAATTTAAAGACAGGAGATATTATAAAATCATTGAAAGATCATATCAAAATTATGACTTTAGAAAGAATAGAAAAACCTGCCTTTACGGTATATATGGAAACAGAATCTGGAAATTTCGTTATCAAAGCTGGTGATAACTATTATGTTGCGAAATCACAATATATGCCCCTCTTCTAAGATTTTAAAACCAAGCAAAAATTGAAATTTAAAAAAATAAAAATAACTATTTCAACCACTTAGCATACTGAAGCATTATAATGTAACAAAATATACAATTTGAAAGGATTGAGGGAAGGAGGAATCTTTTTATGAATATTATAGTTAGATCTTGAGCCACATTCTTTTTTCCTGGAGCACATTCAAATAAGAGAATGTGGCTCAAAACGATAAAGAAAGGAGGGTACATTTACTTTTATACGCAATATTCATTCCAATTGAAGAGCAGCATAATAAATAAATATAATAGACCTTTTAGTTTTAAAGGGATAGGAGATTTATCTCTACTTTTGTTAGTCTATCATAGGTTTTAAAATATGTCAAAAATCTAACATTTATCCAAGATTAGTGTCAAAATTCTGACTAAAATTGACGCTGTCTGAAGATTGCTGGTTTTAATAGTCAAAAGTCCCAACTTCTTCTTTCCAAGACTCTCAGGAACCAAATCCCTCATATTGAGAAAGAAAATATAAGATGGATGTCAATAGAAAAATTATTGGAAAAACTAATGTATTTGCTATTGACAAAGAGGAATGAGGTTTCTAATATTTCATCTTTAAATGATGAATTAAAGATATAATCCTAAAATCCCTACTCAATAATCATCATTGCAAAGGAGTTTATCTATGTCAAATAAAGAAAAAAGAAAGGCTTCAAAGCCGAAGCAACCAAAACCGAGTTCAAGAAGGTCCCAACCCTCTTACTGGATGATTGCAGCTGTTATCGCAATCATCTTTTCAGTGGGGCTTACTGTTAAAGTAACCTTCTTCTCGGATCAGGCTCCAAGATATAGCAGAAATATCTATCAAACATCTTCAACAGGTGATGGATCGCTCGGGAGTCAAGCGTGGTTAGTCGCATCGAAATTCAAATGCGCGTGTGGTGGTTGCGGAGAACTTCCCCTGATTGAATGTAGCTGCGATATGCCTCGGGGAGCCCTGGAGGAAAAAGGATTTATAAATAAGAAGCTAAAAGATGGACTCTCAGTTGAAGAGGTAATCCAGATGGTAGAGAAAGAATATGGACATAAGATAATGTAAATTTTAAACCATTAAAAAAGACCCCATCAAAATGCCGTGTTTAAGATTTTTGCAGTGAACTTTTTCTTACCAAGTGGCGACCTAAAACTTGGAAGAGTAAAGGTCCCTTTTCTTTTGTGTTAGTTTCTGAAAAACCTCTTATCACGAACACGACAGGGTCTCTTTTTTTTAATATAAAATTTTTAAATTCCATTGTCAAGAACTAAAGATTTAATTTAGAAATTAACCTTCTTATTCTCCGCTGCGTTTGAAATTACTGATCGGGATTTTTCAAAAAAAGAAAATAATATTATAGATGGTAATGAATTTAACTCATTGTATTATAGTGAGTTATTTTTCCCTTAGAGATGTCTTCATCTGCAAATCTGACTTTTTTTATCTCAGTAATTTCTTTCTCTAGTTCTCTAAAAAGATTGGCTCTCACACGAGCCCTGGTAGCTTGATCAAAAAAGGAAGACAAGACCTCCATATCTTTTTCTGCAAATCTTCTCGGCTGCTTTGGATAGATATTCATCGTACCTATTCACTTATCCTTTATCATGATGTTTTGATTTTTTTAACTTCTTAATTGAAATCTCTGAGCAATATCTATTCCAAAAGAGCAATTGAAGAGAACAATTGATTAATCTTTTAGTTACAAAGGGATAGAAAAATGATAACTGTTTTGTGAAGAGAGTTAAGATTTATCATAGGTTAAAAATTGCCTATGAGAATTAAACATTAAGCTCTATGGAATAAGGCTAGATAGAATTGAGATGTTTGAATCGAAACAAAGAAACAGAAATAATTTTTGAAAAGAATTGACTTATATAGGCAATCCGTATATAATATTTGTATGACTCCAAAGCAGCTAAAATTATGGAGAAAAAAAAACAGCTATAGTCAGGTCAATCTTGCCAAAGTCTTAGGCGTAGATGTGATGACGGTTAGCAGATGGGAAAGAGGTATGATGAAAAATTTACCTCCGTTCCTTAAATTAGCCCTTAAATATTTAGAAGGTAAGGAGATAAAAAAATGAAAAGGTTAATATTCGCACTGATTGCTTTCATTTCTTTATTGATAACTCCCCCCACAACCTTTGCCGATAGTGCTAAATACTGGAATGAGAAGGGGAATGAATTGTATTTAGGAGGCAATTACGAAGAAGCCATTGTGGCTTATACAAAGTCCATAAAAAGAGACCCTAAATTTGAATTTTCTTATAATAACCGGGGGCTTGCCTATCAAAAACTGAGCAAATATCAACTGGCGATTTATGACTATTCAAAGGCCATAGAGTTAAACCCAAAAAATGCATTAGCTCATTATCACCGAGGACTTGTTTATGGGATAATAGGTAAATATCAACTGGCTATTAATGATTTTACCAAAACCTTGGAGTTAGAGCCGAATTTTACTTGGCCCTATCATAACCGGGCCCTTGCCTATGAAAAACTGGGTAAACAAGAGAAGGCGATTAATGACTTTAAAGCTGCTGCCAGATTGAACTACAGACCATCACAGAATTATTTAAAGTCAAAAGGGATTCAATGGTAAGAAAGTTTCACTGAAAATATCTTTTCATTCTCTATAATGAGTAAGAAATAATTTAAGCATTCAAAACGAAAGAATAAAGGAGATCTGTTATGGAGCGAACAGATGAGTGGGTCGACCCATTGAAAAGACTTATTAAGGACCATACCGAGGTTTCAGAACACTTAGAGAACCTTGAAGAGCTCCTGGGCATTCTATTGGAAGAGGAAGGCTGGACTAATATCAAACGAATTGAAAATTTTTTCGAACGCAATGTCATTGGTCACTTTGAATTCGAAGAAAAGAAAATTTTTCCTGCTCTCCTCTTAGAATCCTCCACACCGCAGTTGATAAAATTGATTTTAGAATTGCAGAGGGAACACGGGATTATATTGAAAGAATTAGAAGAATTCAGAAAGATAGTTTCTGAAAATACTATCCCTCTTGACGAAGAGACACATAAGAGGCTCAATGTTGCAGGACGGACCATAAGAGATGATCTTCTCAGGCACTCCTTAAAGGAGGACAAAGAGCTTTTACCTATCTTAGAAAAAAATAGGCAGATTTTTGATAAGCTCTAAGCTATTTAGCTATTCTTACCTGTCCCTTTTTTGCTTGTCCAAAAAAGAGACGAAAAAAGGACACCCCCTCTGCTTAACACCATCTTTGTCATTCTGGTGCAGTAAGTTATTAGGCAGTCTATCATGAATGCCTCTTGGGTACTCCAAACCTATGCCTTAAAGCTCCAACAAGAGCTTGATCTGCACGTTTGGAGATGATCTCAAGGGGTGAGAAGCCCCTTTTCCATGCAAGGTAAAAGGTAGCTGCCAGCAATACGATTGTGAACACAATGTTCGGCCATGCATTAAGTTCCCACTGGCCCGACCAAGCGATTTCTGGGTATCTTGAGAAGGGATAAAAATAAGATATTGGCCAAACGTAGCCATCAGGCCCTCGTGAGCCTATAAGATCGCACAAAAGATGGAGGTGGAAGACCGCAAACGAAAGAAAAGCTGTGAACAGTCGTCGCTTTGCAACAGCCATTCCAGCAACGAATATAGCCAGCCCAAACAAAAGATTGTGAGCAAGAACATGATGATACATGCTGTACCATGGTAGGGATGTAGCACTGTGATTATTAAACATTTCGATCACAATGCCAGCGCTGTCGAGATCTGGAGCAATGCCAGCGAGTGTTACGATGGCTCGATCCCTCCTCTCGAGCTCAGGAATGTTGGCTACTGTCCAGCTAGCCAGAAAGTGCGTTATCCCGTGCATGAGACAAGCGTTTACCTAACAATTAATAGACAGCCTTATAATTTGTATCGGATTTTTTTCTCTATTAAATAATCTTTTCAAAAAGGTAGGATTTAGTCAATAGGTTTTTGTGGATTTGATGTTCATTTCTTGCTCGTCCAAAAAAGAAACGAAAAAAGGACACCCCCGTCGATTTTCTTAACGGATTAAACAATCCTTTTTACCTTTCTTGCTCACCCAAGAAAGGTAATGAAAGAAGGGTGCCCCCTGCTTTTTTAAACGGCTTTTCGTTCATTTCTTGCTTGTCCAAGAAACGAACCAAAGAATGACACCCCCGTCGATTTTTTTAACGGCATTTGACTGCACTTGCTCGGAGAAACAGCAAACTCAGGCTTCGCCTTCAGACAGCTGCTTCTTTTTTCCTCACTCGCTTGTCAAATCCCTAAAAATCGAAAGGGGAAATTAAACAGATTTTGGTACTGATGAACAGAGTTGAAGGAACGAGTGAATCGAAAACTAAAGTAAAAACTAAAATAATTTTAAAATTCTAAGTTAAAAAATTTATCCAACTCATAATAGATATAAGTAAATACATTGAAATGCAAAGATAAATTATTTCAACACTATTCACTCCAATAAAAATTAAGCTTGCTAATAAGACCAGTAAGATTACTGATGAAAATATTATACCATAAGTAACTTCTGAAATTTTTGCGTGGGTCTCTCTTCCATTTAAAAAAATATTAAATGCTCTTTTTCCTTCTTCGTCATTAAACAATTCAAAAAGTTTATCTTTAGCCATTCTGTAGTTTTTAATGGCTTTTCCAAAATTCCAAAGAAAGAAAACACCGAAACAAGCTGTTAAAAGACTGATTATCGAACATATAAGACGAAAATGCGGTAGATTCATTTCTTCTATCAATTTCCAAAAAGCTATTATTCCAGATATTGCAATTGAAGTTAAATAGACAACGCGCCATTGTTGCTCTTTACCAAATTTAATATCGCTAATTCGAGTCTGATAAAATAATATCCTTTGTTGTAACTTTTCACTATACATTTTTTATCTCCTCTTTGGGCTTGTCTTTTAAAACTCTTTAATTAGAAAATTTAAAAAAATATTAGCAGGAATCCAAACTAAAAACTCATCTTGATTATCAACTGGAAGTGGAATTACAGCGTGAATATGAAGATGAAATACTTTGGCAAGATTAGTATGGTCTGGCATCTTTACCCCCTCCCAAAGGGTAACAATTCATCAAAGATGCAGAATAAATAATCTAAAACCTGATCGCTATCTTAATACCAACTTCTGTGGATTCGTTGTCTGGCTCCCATCCACGCCCAATAATATATCCAGAAGTTGTTGTGACTGGTGACACATCTGACTTTTCAATATTCCAATATCTTACAAAAGGCTCTATAACCAGACTTCTTTTCATAAACTTTCTTACAATTTTAAAGGAGCCCCTTAAACCATACCCTTCATCTTGGTCGTTTTCTACATCATTAATACCTGCAACAGCATCACTGAGATGACTTTTCTGTAATCCGTACCAAAAAATGTCATATTCAATCATCAATCCAAAAGACCATTTCTCATAAATGGTGTTTATCCATAAGCCCAAAGGACTATAGTAATAATTTGATTCTCTTTCATAACCTCTTGCACCTGTTGTAGAAGTCATACCACTTGAATCATCATTCAAATATCTATATCCAAACCCTATGTAAGGGGAAAGGATAGAGGTTCTGGAGGATGTTTCTGCTACAGTAAAATCATAACCTAACACTCCTCTAATCTCAAATATATAATCGTCTATATTATCTATGCTCCCTGTTTCTGATGATTCATAATCTACCTGTCCAAAACTAAGTCTGGCTTCTCCGTTAAACATAATTCCATCGTGAAAAGTATAGGAACCAGATAGCCCATACATCATACCTTTATCTTCCATTATCCCAGGTTCTTCGTATTTGATATGCGATATTTCAGTTCCAAATTCCCAAATATGCTTTGGCAAAGGTTCTGCAACACTATTTGATACCCATAAAAAAAGAAAAGATATTGTTAACAATAGCAATTTTTTCATAATCTCACCTTTTTATGTTTAATTGGATTAATAGAACATAGACAAATGAGGATTTCTTGAGGAAATAGTTTGGCAAGATTAGTATGGTCTGACATCTTTACCCCCTCCCAAAGGGTAATAGTGAATCAAAGATGCAGAACCAGGAAGATAGGTTATTCAGATTAGACCTGAAGTATATAACTGTCAAGGAAAAATAGCAGGAATCCAAACAAAAAACCCATCTGGATTATCAGGGAAAGGAATTTAACAAACAAGCGAGGATATTTATCTTTTTGAATAGAGATATAAAAAAGGGATTATAACGAAAGAGAATGGAAGGGCTTTTCTGGTTTATT